>Ga0307996_1000092_pt1 | contig 24225 bp, 25 predicted proteins | sample Davwhametageno35_FD_203143 | JGI IMG/M metagenome (GOLD analysis project Ga0307996, IMG submission 203143) | Marine microbial communities from Davis Island wharf, Antarctic Ocean - #35 | ecosystem: Environmental > Aquatic > Marine > Unclassified | place: Antarctic Ocean: Davis Island wharf...
TGGTAACTCTATCAATGTTTTTAAACTCCTTAAATTCTGCGAATGAATCAATTAAATTTATACTATCCATTGGGTCTTATTTAAATTTTACAATTATTTTAGTTTCTTTTATCTCTTCGAACTGTATCTTTTGCTCGTGTTGCACCTTTAGCTTTTTCTTTTTTCCTTCAATCTTTTCTTTTGTTTCAAAAGAAACCATTATGTCTTCATCAGTAACTTCTTCAAGAATTCCTTGTACAGTTTTGCTAGAGTTTAGCATTACTTTCACTTCTTTCCCAAGGTTTTTGATGTATTGGTAATGCACCTTAAAAGGTTGACTTAATCCCGGAGAAGTAACTTCGAGTTCGAAATCTTCTTCCTCACGATCCAAATTGTGCTCAACCTGACGGCTAAACCCAATGCAATCATTAATTGAAATAGGATTCAGCTTGTGATCTATTTCAATGTAAATTTTATTTGCGTTATTAATCTTAAGATCAACTAGATAGAACTCTGGATTCTCTTCTAATTTTTCATTAATTAATTCTAATACTGTGTCTTTATTTACCATTTTTCCCAATAAAAAAGGGAACCATAAGCTCCCTTTTACCTTCTAATATCCCACAAATGTATAATAAATATTTAATAAAGCCTAATATACATTGACTTTATTGGATTGTTTAATTTTCTATTTCTCCTGATAAACAACTTCTATCACAGTTTGTCCAACTGCTTTTAATGAGTTTTTATCAATTATATCCATGTTATCCGCATGGGTGTGGTGATAATCTCCAAATTTATTTTGGTTGGGATCGTAACTTATTATGTCTATAGATGGGATATTGGCTAAGATGTTTACATACCTATGGTCATCAGTAATTTGTTGGTTGTAACCTAATTCATTTGAAATGAAATAATTAGAATAGCCTAATCTTCTTCCTGTATTCCATACTTTATCCACTACGTTTCTAGCAAAGTAAGTAGAGAAATATTCTTTAGGGAATTGAGCATTTTTTTCACCTACCATATCCAATAAAATTCCATATTTTGGACGGTAATGTGGTATGGGTGGATTTTTACCCCAATACTGGCTTCCCAAACACCAATCATCCTTCATAGAAGAACTTCTTCCTCTGAAAGTACCATAATCTTCGGCATCAAAGAAGATTATATCTACTCCATAATTGGGTTCTTTTAGGCTAAATTGTCTTGCTATTTCTAGTAAAACACCCACTCCACTTCCTCCATCATTGGCACCATCTATTGGTTTGTCTGCGTCTTTTATATCTTTATCCGCAACTGGCCTAGTATCCCAATGAGCAAACAATAATATTCTTTGAGTTTTCTCAGGAGAGAACTGCCCAATGATGTTCTGAATGTTTAATTTATCTCCGTTAAATGCTGTTACTTCTCCTTTTTGAATAATTGTTTCTGCACCAAAACTTTGTAGTTTTGAATTTAACCAACTTGCACAGGCTAAATGACCTTTTGAGTTTGGAACTCTTGGTCCAAAATCTACTTGGTTTTGAATGTATTGATATGCCGAATCTTGATTGAATTGAGGAGTAATTACTCTAACAATTTTCACAGGTTGATCATCAGTTTTTGGCGTGTCTGGATTTGCATCTTTACAAGATGCAACCAGAATTAAACCCAGTAAAAATAATGTTATTCTTTTTCCCATGCTGTTCCTTCTTTGGAGTCTTTCAATGTAATATTCAAACTCGTTAATTTGTTTCTTATTTCATCTGCAAGCTCATAATTTTTATTATCCTTGGCTTCTTTTCTCATTTTAATGAACAAAGTCATCAGCTCCTCTGTTAATTCATCTTGAGACTCAGTTTTTTTTGTGGATTGCAATCCTAAAACATCAAATACGTAACTGTTTAATAAGTTTTTCAATTCCAACAAAACGGATTCTGTTATCGTTTCTTTTTCTGCTTGAATAGAATTGATGATTTTTACCACTTCGAACAAATGGGAGATTAAAATTGGGGTATTAAAATCATCATTCATTGCATCTTCAAACTTCTGTTTCACTCCATTTATCTCAACAGATGAAGTGTTAGAGGTTTTTAAAGAATCTAAAGTTTCTAGAGCAGTCATCAATTTTTCAAATCCTTTTTCGGAAGCAGCAATTGCTGTGCTTGATAAATCTAGAGTGCTCGAATAATGCGATTGCAACATGAAGAAACGAATCGCCATTTGAGAAAATCCTTTTTCTAATAAAGGATGGTCTCCGGAACCAAGCTCCTCAATAGAAACAACATTTCCTACCGATTTACTCATTTTTGCACCATTCATTGTAAGCATATTTGTATGCATCCAATAGTTTGCAGGTTCAGTTTTTCCGCTTCCTTTACTTTGTGCTATTTCACACTCGTGGTGAGGAAATTTCAAATCCATACCTCCTCCATGAATATCAAAAGTATCACCTAAATATTTTGTGCTCATCACAGTACATTCAAGATGCCACCCTGGGAAACCTTCTCCCCAAGGAGATTTCCACCTCATGATATGACTTTCGTCTGCATTTTTCCAAATGGCAAAATCTAGTGGATTTCGTTTTTCACTTTGTCCATCTAGCTCTCTTGTATTAGAGATTAAATCTTCTATTTTTCTTCCCGATAATTTACCATAATGAAATTTTTCGTGGTATTTTTCTACATCAAAATAGACAGAGCCACCCGCTTCGTAAGCAAATCCGTTTTTAATTATTTCTTGAACCATTTCTATTTGTTCAATCAAGTGACCAGTAGCGGAAGGTTCAATGCTTGGAGGGGTAATATTAAAAGCTTTCATCACATCATGAAATCCATTGGTGTAGAACTGAACTACTTCCATGGGTTCTTTGTTCATCAATTTTGCTTGCTTCCCTATTTTATCTTCTCCAGAATCTTCGTCATTTAATAAATGTCCTACATCCGTTATATTTCTTACGTAACGCACAGCATAGCCTGAATGCTTTAAATAACGGTATACAATATCAAAGGAAAGAAAAGTACGGACATTTCCTATGTGAACATCACTGTAAACAGTAGGTCCGCAAACATACATTCCTACATGGTCTTTGAGGATGGGTACAAACTCTTCTTTTTTGCCCGAAAGGGTATTGTATATTTTTAATTTACTCATTGCGTATTTCATTGAAAGTTTAAAATTACGAAAAATCAGTTACGAATAGCTATTTATGATTTACGAATTTTGTTAAAGTTTGTTTAACAAAATTTCCTTTTCATAGTCAGCCTTCGATACTTTTCGAACAAGTTCGAAACACTCAGGCTTCACGTTTTGCAGTTTAAAGTTTTTATTTGCTAATCGAAGTATATATATTTAACCATGAAAAGTCTTTTTTCTAGTCTTTTTTTTCTCATTTCTATATTAAAGAATTTATAAAAAATAGTAACTTTACATCATGATAAATCAAGATCAATTAACTGACATCACAAAGAGACTGGCGGACCTAAACCGCTATCTTTGACTTAGACAGAAAAAGAATAGAAATAGAGGAGGAGGAGATAAAAACTCACGATCCTGATTTCTGGAATGACCCCAAACAAGCAGAAAAAACATTAAAGCAAATTAACACCAAAAAATATTGGGTTAATATGCATAAATCATTGGTTTCTAAAAAGGAAGATCTGGAGGTTTTGATGGAATTTTTTAGCGAAGGCGAAGAAAATGAACCTGAAATTGAGACCAATTATGCTCAATTGATGGAAGGGGTAGAGGAATTGGAATTCAAAAACATGCTTTCTTCTGACGAAGATAAACTGAGTGCGGTATTACAAATTACTGCAGGAGCAGGAGGGACCGAGAGTTGCGATTTTGCTGAAATGCTGATGCGAATGTATATCATGTGGGCTGAGAAGAACAAATTCAAAATGAAAGAATTGAATTTTCAAGCTGGTGATGCCGCAGGAATTAAAACGGTTACAATAGAGATTGAAGGAGATTTTGCTTTTGGTTATTTGAAAGGTGAAAATGGAGTTCATAGACTGGTAAGGATAAGCCCATTTAATGCACAGGGGAAAAGGATGACTTCTTTTGCTTCGGTTTATGTGTATCCGTTGGTGGATGATACGATTGATATTAAAATAAATCCGGCTGATATTTCTTGGGATACTTTTAGAAGTGGTGGAGCTGGTGGACAAAATGTAAATAAAGTAGAAACAGGCGTGAGAGTAAGACACGCTCCTTCTGGGCTTGTGATTGAAAACACGGAAACGCGTTCTCAATTAGGGAACAGAGAAAAAGCATTGCAATTACTTAAGTCTCAATTGTATGAAATAGAAATGCAAAAGCAACTTGCAGCAAGAGAAGAAATAGAAGGTGAGAAGAAAAAAATAGAATGGGGATCGCAAATCCGTAGTTATGTATTGGACGATAGAAGGGTAAAAGACCATAGGACAAATTATCAAGAAAGTAACCCTGATGCTGTGTTGGATGGAAATATAGACGGCTTTTTGAAAGCTTATTTAATGGAGAATTAACGTTTAATAGTTTTATTGAAAAAAGAAAGGAAACTAACACGTGTCATCCTGAATTTAGTTAAGGATCTTTATTCATTGAAATATTACCTTATCTAACGTGAAATATGCTCTGCGAGATCCTGAACTAAATGCAGGATGACAGATGAAGAGTGAATCTAAAATATTGAAAATAAAAAACATGACGAACGAAAAATATACAATTTACCACAACCCAAGATGCTCGAAAAGTAGAGAAGCTTTAGGGATTTTGGAAGAAGAGGGAGCTGAAATTGAAATTATAAAATACTTGCAAGATGTTCCTACGGAAGAACAATTGCTTTTGTTGTTATCAAAATTACACTTGAAACCTTTTGATATTGTGAGAAAGGGAGAGAAGTTATATAAGGAAGAATATAAAAACCTTACTTTGAACGACCACGAGTGGATAAAAGTAATGATGGAGAATCCAAAATTGATAGAAAGACCAATCGTAGTAAAAGGAAATAAAGCTATAATTGGAAGACCGCCCAGTTTGGTAAAAGAATTGTAAAAGACGAAGGATTTAATTAATTTTGAAGAGTGTTCTTCACAGGGATTAAAAATCAAAACACTTCGCCTTATGACAGTCGAAGCCTAAAACGAGAATCATAAAACTAATTACTAAGGACTAATTACTAAAGACTGACAAAAAATGGAATACAGAATTGAAAAAGATACAATTGGAGAGGTAAAAGTACCTGCCGATAAATATTGGGGAGCTCAAACAGAGCGTTCTAGGAACAACTTCAAAATAGGAGCTTCGGCATCTATGCCGAGAGAGATTGTAGAGGGATTTGCATATTTGAAAAAAGCTGCTGCATATACCAACAATGAATTAGGAGTTTTGACTACAGAAAAAAGAGATTTGATTGCAAAAGTATGTGATGAAATTTTAGTTGGAAAACATTGGGATCAATTTCCATTGGTAATTTGGCAAACGGGTTCGGGAACTCAAAGTAACATGAACGTGAATGAAGTTGTAGCTCACAGAGGACACGAACTTGCAGGAGGAAAAATAGGAGAAGGAGAAAAAGCATTGTCACCTAATGATGATGTAAATAAATCGCAGTCGAGTAACGATACGTTCCCAACAGGAATGCACATTGCTTGTTACAAGATGTTGATGGAAACAACAATTCCTGGAGTAGAGAAATTGAGGGATACTTTGAAATCTAAATCAGAAGAATTTAGAAACGTAGTAAAGATTGGAAGAACTCACTTGATGGATGCAACTCCATTGACTATTGGTCAAGAATTTTCTGGATACGTATCGCAATTGGATCATGGACTGAAAGCTTTGAAAAACACTTTGCCTCATTTAGCAGAATTAGCATTGGGAGGAACAGCTGTAGGAACAGGACTGAATACACCAAAAGGATATGACATGATGGTGGCAAAGTACATTGCAGAATTCACAGGATTGCCATTTATTACTGCCGAAAACAAATTTGAAGCTTTGGCTGCTCATGATGCAATCGTAGAATCTCACGGAGCATTGAAACAATTATCCGTTTCGCTTAATAAAATAGGAAACGACATTCGTTTAATGGCTTCTGGGCCAAGATCTGGAATAGGAGAATTGATTATTCCTGCAAACGAGCCAGGTTCCTCTATTATGCCAGGAAAAGTAAATCCTACACAAGCCGAAGCCTTGACAATGGTGTGTGCTCAGGTAATGGGGAATGATGTAGCAATTTCTGTGGGAGGAATGCAAGGACATTACGAACTGAATGTATTTAAACCAATGATGGCTTCTAACTTCTTAGAATCGGCAAGATTGATAGGAGATGCTTGTGCTTCGTTTGACGAAAACTGTGCGCAAGGAATAGAACCAAACTTTGCAAGAATAGAAGAATTATTGAATAATTCTTTGATGCTGGTAACAGCTCTTAATACAAAAATAGGGTATTACAAAGCTGCTGAAATTGCTAACACTGCTCACCAAAATGGAACTACTTTGAAAGAAGAAGCTGTTCGTTTGGGATATGTAACTGCCGAGGAATATGACCAATGGGTAGTGCCAATGAATATGACGGGGAGTTTGTAATTTTTGTTTTTCCTTAATTATCGTCCCGATAGATATCGGGAAGAGTATTTAAAGTTAAAAGTGGGCTAAACAACTTTAGCTCACTTTTTAATTTATCCTTTTAAAAAAATTATCATAACTATTGCCCCAAGCTGAATTAAAATTATACTCAGAGATAATTTTTGAAGAAGAACTTATTATCAACCAATCTTCACCAACTGAACCGACTACTGTTGTTCTATTTTCTTCTCCAATTCCATTATAGTAATTTGCTGTAAAATAATGCTGTTTTTCAGAAAAAAAAACACTATTTTTATCACGAAGAAACCAAACGTCTTTCAATTCATTTTTAAAACTAGCTTCTCCACGTTTTAAATTCATTTTATATTTTTCCTCTACTCCGTTCAAAATCAACAAAACCTTTCCGTTTTTCCTGTATGTAAGAGTTGCAGGAGTTTCAGAAGGAAATATTGAATCTATTTTCATAAGACTTCCCCTCAATTTTTTTGTTTCAATAGTATATTGCAATTCCCATTTCCCAATAAAATCTCCTTTTTATCCTTCAATTTTTCTTTTTGACAAGAAAAACTTAAAAGGATTAAAGTTGATATAAAAAGTAGTTTTTTCATTTTGATTAAAACTAGTTAATATAATTCAGACTATCAATGTTTTACCATAAAAAAATCCCCTTGTGAAATTTCACAAGGGGATTTTTTAAATTTATTTAAAAAGAGAAATCCGTTATTGAATAGAAATCTTTTTAGTAATTTTTTCTGTTCCATTAGAAACAACTACTGCATAAATTCCTTTTGCGGCTCCAGTTAAATCAACTTCCTTGTTATTTACAAAGTTTCCTTGAGAGATAACTTGTCCAGCCAGAGAAAATACTGAATAAGTGTAGTTCTCTTGGTTTGAAGCATTCATTTTCAATACTCCATAGATGGAAGAAATTGAAACTTCGTCATTGATTGTTTTTTCGTCAATTGAAACTAAAGATCTGTTCCAAGTATAACAAGCAACATTATTTGCTGGATTAATATCCGTGTAAACTGCTGTGTCAGGAACTGTGAATGCACATACTGCATCTGTTTGTGCTGCAGTTGGTTGAGTTGCAGGATTCAAAACAAGTGCTGGGTAATATAGCGTATCTCCTACAGGAAAACCTGCAGCTGGAATAGTAAATGCACCACTATTGTATGCTACAACTCCATTTACAGTAACTGCATAAGGCACTGCATCTCCAGAATTCATTGCTACAGGACCATTATTTATAACACCAAGTTGAAATTGAATGTTTGTACCCGTAACTACACTTGCAGTAGGTGAAGCAAAAAAGCATTGCAAATCAATGTTGGTTTGAGAAAATGATGCACTTGCAAGAAGTACAGTAAAAAGTGTTAAAAGTAAATTTTTCATCATATTTTTTTTTAATGGTTAAGGTCAAATGTAAGAATTTATGTGAGTATAATCCAATAGAAATGGTTAAAAAATGTACATTTCATTAAAATAAAAAACCCCCTTATGAAAAATATAATTCTACAAGGAGGTTTTTACTTTACTTGGCTTTTTTGTTAGGCGGTTATCTTACAACATAGTTTATTGGTAACACCAATCTTACTCTCACAGGCTTGTGGTTTTGCTCTCCTGGTTCCCATTTTTTAAGTTTTTGTACAGCTTTTAAAGCATCTCTATCAAGAATATTATGTATTCCTCGTTTTATCTTTGCAGAGGAAATAGTTCCATCTATTTCTACCACAAACTCTACATATATTTTACCGCTAACTCCAACCCTGTTTTTCGAAATGTTTTTTGCCAAATCTTTAAACATTTCAGCATCTCCACCTGGGTATTCAGGCATTTTTTCTGCGTAATCTAAAGGAGGTAGGGTTATTTTTTTTGCAGGTTCATTAAAAACTATAACTGCAGTATCTATTCCGTTTACAGGGTCTACAACAGGATCATTGCGAACGATTAATCTCTTTACTGTATCGTCAATAATGTCAGTTATGATGAATGTATCTATAATTGGATTTTGATTCTCTGGAGGTGTTTTTACGGGTTGAGGTCGAATAATTTCAAATTCCTTCACAGCAGGTTCGTGCTCTATTAATTCTCCAACTTCCATAGTAGGTAAGGTGTAATTAATATCATGATTTGCCCATTCAAAAGCCATTAGTAATAATCCTAACGAAGTTAATAGTCCAAATAAAAAGATGCTTTTCTTTTTATTTTCTAGGCTAGCCTTTTTTGATTTTTTGATTTCCATAATGTTTCGGTTTTTAAATTAGTACCTGGTCGGAAACAGACGATTTTTATAAATTGAATTATTTTTGATGTAATTTTTGTTTACTTTTTATGAGTTGATGCCTTAGCATCATTCGATTAAAAATAAATGAAAAGAACGCAAAAAGAAACAAATTTAATTTTGGTGTGTTTCTGGTCAGGTGCTAACAAGTTTATACTGTTCATTACACTTCAATTACCGTTCCGTTCATTAACAATCCGTTAACAAGTTATTTTAAGGCAGTGATTAAAATAGGAAAGGCGAATAATTATTGGAAAAGTCATCCTGAACTGGTTTCAGGATCTCACAGAGAATAGTTCACATTACTGGTAAACGTGGAAATGTTTCATTGAATGGAGATTCCGAAATAAATTCGGAAAGACGCTACTGTTTTTGCTATTAGGCGATTACTTCACCATTAACTTAAATCCTTTTCCGTGAATATTTACAATCTCTACTTTATCGTCTTGATTCAAATATTTACGAAGTTTGGTGATGTAAACATCCATACTTCTACCGTTAAAATAATTGTCGTCTCCCCAAACAGCTTTTAGTAAATCATTTCTATCTACTTCTTTGCTAATGTTTTTACATAATATTTTAAGTAATTCACTTTCTTTGGTCGTTAGCTTTTGCTCATTCCCTTGAAAAGAAAGAATACGAGTGTTAAAATCAAATAAATAATTATTGACTGAGTACAAATGATTTTCTTCTTGTTTGTTGGTTCTTTTAAGAATAGCGTTCACTCTTGCCATCAGCTCATCCATGCTAAATGGTTTTGTGAGGTAATCGTCAGCACCAATCTCAAAACCTTTAAGCTTATCTTCTTTCATGCTTTTTGCAGTAAGGAACAAAATTGGAATCTCTTGGTCAATTCCTCTAATGTCTTTTGCCACAGCAAAGCCGTCTTTTTTTGGCATCATTACATCTAGAATCACAAAATCAAATGTATCCTTAGTAAAAGCCTTGTAGGCTTCTTCTCCATCCACACTCAAAGTACAAGCGTAGCCTTTTGCACGAATAAATTTACTCAATAACATCCCTAAATTTGGATCATCTTCGGCAAGTAATATTTTAGTAGGTTCCATTTGTTTGTGATTTTTTCTTAGTAATTTATTTGTTCAAGGGAAGCGTTATGATAAACGAACTTCCTTTGTATTTAGTGCTTTTTACAGTAATATTCCCTCCGTGCAATTCTACAATAGATTTCACATAATTGAGCCCTAGCCCAAATCCCTTTACATTGTGTAAATCGCCAGTAGGGACTCGGTATAGTTTTTCAAAAACCTTATCTAGATTTTCTTTGCTAATTCCTATTCCATTATCGGTTACAGTTACAATGTAATTGTTAATTGTTTTTAGCGTAGAGATTGTGATTTTTGGAATTTCTGAAGAGTATTTTATAGCATTGTCAATCAAGTTTTGAAACACATTGGTCATGTGTTGATTATCCCCTTCAAAAATTAATTCAGGCAAGTCATTTTCAATTTTTATTTCGCCACCCAGTTGCGATATTTTAAGAGAAAAATTATCTTTTACTCTATTAAGAACATCCAATAAGTTTATTGGCTCTTCGTTCAGTTTTACTTGTCCTTTGTCCAATATCGCAGTTTTAAGAACCGTATCTACCAAACCCTTTAATCTAGCGTTCTCATCTTTTATCATTTCAATAAACGTTCCTTGCGATTCGGGGGAATTCATATCCGAGTCTGTCAAAGCCTCACAAGCTAACTGAATCGTAGAAATAGGAGTTTTTAACTCATGAGTCATGTTGTTTATAAAATCATTCTTGATTTCAGACAATTGCTTTTGCTTATAAATAGTGTTTACTGTGAAATAAAAAGCATAAATTACAGTGAGAATCAATAATAAGGATATGCTAAGTATTAAAAACATTTTCCTGAAAATATAGCCGTTTTTTTTAGGGAAAAAGATACTGATAAAGGGCTGTTTAAGCATAAAGTCATCTACAAAAAACTGAATATTTATCCCTTTTGTAATAAGCTGTTTGTTAAAAGCTGCTGTCATGCTATCTTGTTTGTAAAGAGAAGCTCCAGTAGTTGCGTCATAAACACCAAAAACATAGTCGGTATTTATTCCCCTTTTTAGCATTTCGTTTTTTATCAAGGAATCAAGCTGTTTCTCAGTAATTTTTTCTGATACTTGTTGAAAAGGAGTGTTGCCGAGCATGGCACTTATCAATTGATTAATGTCCGTAACAGTGGGATCCAGTTGCTTTTGTCTTTGATAAAATTTAGCTTCTTGGTTTGCTCTTACCACTTTGGGAATTTGTTGAGTAACCTCCACAAGAGAGCCTCTTACCTCTTCATCAAACTGTGATTTCCTCACCTCAATAGCGCTATTTATCCATATTACTTGGACAATAATAAGGCCTACAATAGCAGAGCTTATGAGAGCGACAATGGTTTTGAGGTTTAGTTTCATGGTTTAATCTTGCGATAAAGTTAAACATAATTCCATCTCTTTTTATTTCTCAATTCAGTTTTAACTTTCTTTAACAGGGAGGAAATCCTTCGAATTAATTATATTTGTTATCTAATTTTAAAAAGAAATGGCAAAGTCAAATAACAATGTTTTAGCAGAGACGTTAAACAAAATAGTTGCAAACACCCAAATTGTAGGAGATATAGATTCTCAAACAAACATAAGAGTAGACGGAAAGATAAAAGGAACTCTAAGGGTAAAAGGGAAATTAGTGTTGGGAGAAAAAGGATTGATAGAAGGCGAAATAAATTGCGAAAGTGCAGAAATTGAAGGGGCAATAACTGGAAACATCACTGTAAGCGGTTTGTTATCTTTAAAAAGCACATCTAGAATCATAGGTGACGTTATAACTCAAAAATTATCTATGGAAACAGGTGCAGAGCACAATGGACTAACCTCTATGTCTTCTTCAGTTTCTAAACTACAATCTTAATGGACAAAACCCCACTTTACTTTTTATTTGTAGCAGCACTTTTTGGAGGAATTCTTTGTGATAAATATGTAGGAACTAGCTTTCCGTATATCACACTTATTCTTTTGGCCATGGCAGGGATGATTTATTATGTAGTAACAAAAAACTTGCCCAATGACGAAGAAAAATGAGCTTAAAAAAGTAAACACATTTGCAAGATTCTCTTCCATAGGAATTCAAATGTTGGTTTACATTATAGGAGGAGTTTATCTTGGGAAGTACCTAGACACAAAGCTGCAAAGCGAAACGCCCTGGATGACAGTTTTATTTTCGTTAATTGGAGTATTTGCCGGATTGTATAAAGTAATAAAAGAGGTTTCAAGCTTAAATAAATGATGTATAAAAAAATATTTTTTCAGACCTTACTTATTTCAATTAGTTTCATTCTAATTCATGCAGGGATTAATTCATTTTCTGATATTATCTCGTTACAAGATATAATATTGGTTCATACCATTCTTTTTGCATTAACGTTTGGAGGTTGCGCCTTATTAATTGCTACATCTACATTTGATCCTAATAAATTGGGGTTTGCTTTTTTGGCAGTATCAACTATTAAACTACTGGTTTCTGCCTCATTAATTTTAATACTAGTAAAAGGGTTTGATAAGCCAAAAGCTATAGGAATTCATTTTGCAGCAGTCTATTTCTTGTATATTATATTCCTTTCAGTCTTCACTTTACGACTGTTGAGCAAAAAATAACCGAGAAGTCGTTAGATTAAGCCTCTATTTTATTTTCTGATAAAATATTTTTCCATACATTTGCATAAAATTTCAAGGAACCACAGATAATGTTGAAAAAAATAGCCTTTTTAAGTATCGTTTTTATTCTAAGTTTTAATGCCTCCAAAGCGAGTGCACCAGAAGCTCACGAAGTAGAAAAATCAGAAAAGTATGATCCGGTTCCGGAAATTATGCACCATATTTCTGATGCTCACGAAATTCATTTTTGGGGAAAAGGAGAAAATTCAGTCTCTATTCCTTTGCCAATAATTCTTTGGACAAACAATGGTATAGTAAGTTTTATATCTAGCGAATTTCACCATGATGAAGAAGGTCACCATGTGGTAGAAAAGAACGGACAGAAATTTATAAATTCTCACGGGAAGATTTATTATGCAAATGAAACGGCTGACAGTCATGGTTCTTTTGTAAGTCATGGAGAAGATGGGCACACAACAAATGCAAAACCAATTGACTTTTCAATAACAAAAAGTGTTGTAGGGATTTTCTTAACAATGATAATCTTATTGTTAGTGTTTACTTCAGTAGCAAGAAGCTACAAGAAAAATGGAGGAATCCCAAAAAAGCTTACAGGGTTTATGGAGCCGTTAGTAGTATTTGTAAGAGATGATATAGCAAAAGAAAATATAGGAGAAGCAAAATACAAGAGATTTGTTCCTTTTTTACTTTCTATTTTCTTTTTCATTTTAGTATTAAATATTTTAGGATTAACGCCACTAGGATTTAACGTAACAGGTAACATTGCAGTAACTTTTGTGTTAGCATTTATATCTTTGATAGTAACACTGGCAAGTGCAAATAAAAATTATTGGAAGCATATTTTCTGGCCTCCAGTACCATTGGCATTAAAGCCATTAATGATTCCGATAGAAATAGTAGGAATTTTCACAAAGCCATTTGCATTGATGGTTCGTTTGTTCGCAAACATTACTGCAGGTCACATTGTAATTTTGAGTCTTATCTCATTAATATTTGTTGCACAAGCAGGATCGGGAGACGCAACAGCATGGGCAGTTTCGCCAGGAGCATTTGCATTAACATTATTTATATTTGTATTGGAAGTACTAGTTGCTTTCTTACAAGCTTATATATTCACTTTGCTGACAGCATTATTTGTTGGAATGTCAGTGGAAGAACAGCATTAATTAAAGAGTAATTATAAACCAGTCTACACAAAAAAAACGTAGGCACAAAACAAAACAAGATGGCAATAGTAGGAAGCGTAGCAGCAATCGGAGCTGGATTAGCAGTAATCGGAGTTGGTCTAGGAATTGGAAAGATTGGAGGATCTGCAATGGAAGGTATCGCGAGACAACCTGAAGCGGCTGGAAAAATCCAAACTGCAATGATTATCGCAGCAGCACTTATTGAAGGAGCTGGACTATTTGGAATTGTAGTTGCACTTCTAGGATTAGGAGGGTAATTTACACCAACAAATTTTTATAGCCTCATAACGGTTGGTTGTGAGGTTGTAATTTTTAATTTTGTTTTAATAAGGTAAACACAGACATTATGGATTTAGTAACACCTAGTATTGGATTAATATTTTGGACAACATTAGCTTTTGTTGTGCTATTAATTCTTTTAAGAAAATTTGCTTGGAAGCCAATTTTAAGCGCAGTAAATACTCGTGAGGAGAGTATTACAAATGCAATGAATGCAGCAGAAGAAGCCAAAAAAGAAATGGCTAATTTGACTTCAACAAACGAAAGATTGTTGAACGAAGCAAGAGAAGAAAGAGATTCTTTGATGAAGGAAGCAAGAGAAATGAAAGCTGAAATCATTGCTAAAGCAAAAGAAGAAGCTACTTCGGAAGGAGAAAAAATGATTGTAAACGCAAAAGCTGCAATCGAAACAGAAAGAAAATCAGCAATTGCTGACCTTAAAAACCAAGTTGCTTCTTTGTCAATTGATATTGCAGAGAAAATAGTAAAAGGGAATCTTTCTGGAGACGACAAACAAAAACAATTGGTAAACGAATTAGTAGAGGAAGTAAACTTAAACTAATCACACAAATTAGCCAACATGAAAAACAGTAAAACAGCAAACCGTTACGCAAAAGCATTGTTAGAGTTGTCTCTTGAAAAAGGGAACTTGGATGCTGTAAATGGGAACATGCAAGTTCTATCTGATACGATTAATGAAAGTGCTGATTTACGTTCATTAATTAAGAATCCTACAGTAAAAGAAGAAGAGAAAAACACTATTTTCACTGCGCTTTTTGGTAAAACATTTGATGCAGATACAATGAATTTCATCAGTCTTTTGACAAAAAACAAAAGAACAGAGATATTACCGGAAGTAACACAACAATTTATTACTCAATACAGGGCGAATAAAAACATTGTAACTGCTGAGGTAACTTCTGCAACTGAGTTGGATGAAGAACAAAAGAAAAGTATTATTGCTTTATTAAAGCATGATGGAGAAGTGGAGATGGTAGAAATGATAAACCCAGCCTTGATTGGAGGATTTATTGTGAAAGTAGGAGATAAGCAAATAGATGCTAGTATTGCAACTAAATTTAAAAACTTAAGAAAAGAGATTTCATTAAATTAATATAACCATTACATAATAAAACAAATGGCAGGAATAAAACCAGCAGAAGTATCTGCAATTATCAAAGAGCAATTATCAGGATTTAAATCTGAGGCTCAATTGGAGGAAGTAGGAACTGTATTACAAGTAGGTGATGGAGTTGCACGAATTCACGGATTGTCTAACGTACAATCAGGTGAGCTTATCGAATTTGAAGATGGATTACAAGCAATTGTACTAAACCTTGAAGAAGATAATGTAGGTGCAGTATTGTTAGGTTCTTCTCCAGTAGTAAGAGAAGGAGCAACAGTAAAAAGAACTAAGAAAATTGCTTCTATCCAAACAGGAGAAGGAATTGTTGGAAGAGTTATTGATACTTTGGGAGCACCAATTGATGGAAAAGGACCAATAGAAGGGAAATTATACGAAATGCCAATTGAAAGAAAAGCACCAGGTGTAATTTACAGACAACCAGTAACTGAGCCGTTACAAACAGGAATTAAAGCAATTGATGCTATGATTCCAATTGGAAGAGGGCAAAGAGAGTTGATCATTGGAGATAAGCAAACAGGAAAAACGACTGTTGCGATTGATACAATCATCAACCAAAAAGAATTTTTTGACAAAGGAGAACCAGTATATTGCGTTTATGTTGCTATAGGACAAAAAGCTTCTACAGTTGCAGGAATCGTTAATAAATTGGAAGAGGCTGGAGCAATGGCTTATACTACAATTGTAGCAGCAAATGCATCAGATCCTGCACCTTTACAATATTATGCACCTTTTACAGGAGCAGCAGTAGCAGAATTTTTTAGAGATACTGGTAGACCAGCATTAATTGTTTTTGACGATTTATCGAAACAGGCAGTTGCTTACCGTGAAGTTTCTTTATTATTAAGAAGACCTCCAGGAAGAGAAGCATACCCAGGAGATGTATTCTTCTTGCACTCAAGGTTACTTGAAAGAGCGGCAAAAATCATTGAGATTGATGAGATTGCTAAAAACATGAATGATTTACCAGAATCTATGAAAGGAATGGTAAAAGGTGGAGGTTCTATTACGGCACTACCAATCATTGAAACTCAAGCAGGAGATGTATCTGCTTATATTCCAACAAACGTAATTTCTATTACGGATGGTCAAATTTTCTTAGAGCAAGATTTATTTAACTCGGGAGTAAGACCTGCAATTAACGTAGGAATTTCTGTATCGAGAGTAGGAGGAAATGCACAAATTAAGTCAATGAAAAAAGTGGCTGGTACATTGAAACTGGATCAAGCACAATACAGAGAATTAGAAGCATTTGCTAAATTTGGATCTGACTTAGATGCCAGTACAAAAGCAGTATTGGACAAAGGAGCAAGAAACGTAGAGTTATTGAAACAAAACGAAGGATCTCCATTATCTGTAGAGCACCAAATTGCTGTTCTTTATGTTGGTACTAAAGGGTTGATTGGAAATGTTCCAGTGAACAAAGTAAAACAATTTGAAGAAGAGTATATCGCTTATTTAGAAGCTAAACACAGAGATACATTAGACCTATTGCAAGCGGGTAAATATACTGATGTAGCTACAGATGTATTGACTGCAGTAGCAGCTGAATTAAGTGCTAAGTACTAGTTTATAAAGAGAAATTAGAAACAAGAAAAAAGAGAAAAGATTATAGAGGTGATGCTTCTATAATCTTTGAATCTAACATCTATTATCTAAATAAAAATGGCGAATTTAAAAGAAATACGAAATAGAATTACCTCGGTAAACTCTACCATGCAGATTACTTCTGCAATGAAGATGGTATCGGCAGCTAAGCTTAAAAGAGCTCAAGATGCAGTTACTCAATTATTACCGTATGCCAATAAACTTCAAGAAATTCAAATCAACTTAAGTGCAAGTTTGGATAGCTCGGAAGGTATTTACTCTCAAGAAAGAGAAATTAAAAATGTTTTGTTTATCGCAGTTACTTCTAATAGAGGTTTGTGTGGCGGGTTTAACAACAATGTGATTAAAAGAGTGAAGGCTTTAACTGCAGATTACGAAGGAGCTAAAATTAACTTCTTGGCAATTGGTAAAAAAGCACAAGAGTTTTCTAATAAAAATTATATTGAGTCTAATCTTTCTGAAATCCCAACAGATTTAGAAGAGTTGTTCAACAACTTAAATTTCGCTTCTTCATCTGAAGTTTCCGAATTGGTAATGAAGTTGTACAGAGAAGAAAAAGTGGACAAAGTAGTCTTAGTTTACAATCACTTCGTAAACGCAGGTACTCAAACGATAATGACTGAGCAATTTTTGCCAATCGAATCTGTAGAAGGAGAAGCAACAAGTAATGCAGATTACATATTTACACCTTCTAAAGAAAAAATAATAGAAGATATCGTACCTAAATCACTTAACATTCAATTATACAAAGCAGTGTTGGATTCAAATGCTGGGGAACATGGAGCAAGAATGACAGCCATGCATAAAGCAACTGATAATGCAGGTGATATGTTATTTGACCTTAAATTGACTTACAACAAAGCAAGACAAGCATCTATTACCAACGAAATCCTTGAGATAGTAGGTGGAGCAGAAGCATTGAATAGCTAGACTATAATTAATTAAAATTTTGAAAAGCATCTTATGAAAATAAGGTGCTTTTTTTTTGGACCCCCTCCATGATTTTGAAATATACTCGGATTGATATTCCCTTTTATAAGAGAATGGAAGATGTAAATTTACAATTCCCAGCTCTCAGACACTTCCCAATTGGAACGGATTTCAATTTGAACCTCAAAAAATAAAACTTGTTCAGGGTTTATTTTTTTGTAATAGTCACCCGTGTCCCATTTTCCATTTTGATTTTCGTCCTTTATGGCTTTTATTTTATACTTTCCTGGAACAAGCTTTTCAAACGAAAGAGTAGAGCTTCCATTTGCAGTCTGTTCTCTCAATAAATCGCCATTTTCACTCAGTAATTGAATGAGGTAAGAAGAAGAATCTTCTGCTATGAGTTTTAAAGTAAAAACTCCATAATAATCGGCTTCTCGTATTGTGATAAAACCAGAAAGGGTATCACTATTTGTAAATCCAAAAATATCCTCAAAAGCATTGGAAATAAATTGATATTTATAATTCACACCTTCTTTCTTCTTAAAAAAGATAGAAAGACTTCTTGCATTTATTTTAAAGCTGTCTAAAGCAATTAGGATTGTATCCTGAAACAGATTAACCAAAGAAGTGTCAAAGGTTGAAATTGGCCTGTCAAAATTCAGAACTACTGGATTTCCAACTTCAATTGTTTTGGTAATAGAAATGACGCTCAACCCTGTGTCTTTTTTTGGTGGCACAAATCCATAAACATTGTATAGTTTGTTGGTGGTATCCAACCTTATTTTTAGCTCGTTTTTTTTGTTTTCAATCTCAGGCTTCCAAACGATAAGCGAATCTCTTTTTTTAGAGTATTCCAAAGAATGAAATGCAATAGGATTTCCTTCTTTATCCATTATCAAAACAGTATCTGAAGTCCTTTGAAAACCTAAAGCCAACTTCCCAGGGAATGAATAAATTTTGGAATTAATACTTTGTTTTTCGTGATCTCTTTCAAATACAGAGATAGAAACTCCGTGATGAGAATCGGTATCAAGTAGGTTCAATACACTATCTAGGCTGCCAATCATTTCATTGGGAAGGTCGTATTTAAAATTTCTGTTTTTATCTTCCAAAGCAGCCATTTTGTAACTCCCAGCTTTAATGTAATTAATACTAAATAAGCCTGTTTTATCAGTCTTGGTGAAATAAACGGGTTTAGATTTTGAAACTATTGAGTCAGTAAAATCTTCGTACAACATAACCAAAATAGCCTCTTTGGGTTCTCCAGAAAAAGCATCTATAATTTTACCCGAAGTTTCCATAGAATCTAGAAAATTACCTGTAGAAAATACATATTTAAAATCAGGGATTTGATTTCCCATAGTGTAATCAGAAATTGCATCTCCAAAGTTTATAGTGTAAGTGGTATTTTCTTTTAGTTCATTTTTTAACAGTATAGTGAGTGTTTTTCCAGCAGTGAAAAATTCAGGGTTTTCTTCTAGACTAGGTGAGAAAAAAACATTGGCAGTTGGATTTTTTAGCACAAAATATTCGTTAAAAGATAGAGTAATTTTATCTCCCACAAAATGGGTAGAGTAATTGGCTGGGATTGTCCCGGCAGAATCTAATTGAGGTGGAGTAATATCTTCTGCTCCTCCAGTAGGTGCAGAGATTTGTGCGCAATTCTGTAAGAGTAAAACACTTAAGAAAACAAATATGAAAGGGATTATTTTCAATTAAAATCGGGTTTTAAAATTTTAGTTCATTCAATAACAGAGTTAAAAAATGGTCATCCAGAGCATCAAAGGTATCCAATTCCTTGCTATCGACATCAAGAACAGCTACAACTTGTGTATTTCTGACAATAGGAATCACTATTTCGGATTGTGACCAGGAACTACAAGCTATGTGTCCTTCAAACTTTGTTACATCTGCAATAATCAATGTTTCGCTTTTTTTCCAGGCTGTTCCACAAACTCCTTTACCTTTTTGAATTCTTGTGCAAGCTATTGGTCCTTGAAACGGTCCTAAGACTAATTCATTGTTTTTGACCAGGTAAAATCCTACCCACAGAAAATCAAAAGCTTCTTTTAACCCAGCAGAAAGATTAGCCAAGTTGGCAATTAAATCTGTCTCTCCAATTATTAATGCTTGTAATTGAGGAATGAGTTCTTTGTATTGTTCTTCTTTCGAAATGTTGTTCGAAATTGTTAAATCTTCTGCCATACTTATTTAGTTGAATACCCAAAAGCAGTCATCATTTTGTTGAAAATCTCGGTATTGTCATAAATTCCAGCAAACTCTTCTGCTCCTTTCCCATAAGCAAAAACAGGAATCATGGAAGCACTGTGGTGCAAGGTAGAAAAACCTCCCTTAAGATTAGTTCCATCTTTGTTTCCACCAATGACTGCGTAACCCCCAGTTTCATGATCGGCAGTAATAATTACTAATGTTTCACCATCCAGTTTTGCAAAGTCAAGTACTTTTTGAATTGCTTTATCAAAGTCTTTTACTTCGTTTATTATGTATTCAGAATCATTGTTATGCCCTCCCCAATCAATCTGAGAACCTTCTACCATCATAAAAAATCCATTAGTATCTTTCTTCAAAACTTCCAAGGCTTTTTCTGTAGCCAAGGGTAAAATAGGTCCTCTCGAAGGAAACTCATCTCCTTCTGTAAAGACTAATTTCCCGGGTTGGTATGGAGAATATAAATACACTAGTTTGTCAATATTTTCCGTATCTAGATTTTCGCCCATTGTATCAAGAACCGTGTAATTGTTGGCAGCAAGTTCTGTCAATAAATTTCTTCCGTCTGTTCTATTTTCAAAGTAATGCCTCCCACCTCCAATCAATACGTCAATTTCTTTTCCCATAAATTGCTCAGAAATTGGCCCGTTAGCTTCATATCTTCTTGGGAAATGGGCATAAAAACAAGCAGGAGTAGCATGTGTAACCGTACTGGTCACAACAAGTCCGGTCGCTTTTTTGTTTTCTTCTGCATATTCTATAAAAGTTTTATAATCCGCACTGTCCTTCATTGCTTGAGAAATCATTCCATTTTTTGTTTTTTTACCAGTAGCAAAAGCAGTTGCTCCAGCAGCAGAATCTGTAATTAAGTCATCATCAGAGTGAGTTTTAATTAACCCAATAACTTTGCACCTTTCTAGATTCAGATATCCGTTGTTGGCATACATCCCTGCAGTAATTTGAGAAATCCCCATTCCATCTCCAATCATTAGAATGATGTTTTTTGGAAGTTTAGTTTCTAGTTTAATCTCTTCTGCTACTTCCTCATTCATCTGGCATGAACTAGCTAAAATTAAGGAAAGCGAAAGAATAATGGATATTAATTTCATAAAGGGTGTTCTTTTATTTATTTCAAAGATAAGGTTACAAGACAAATAAAACTATAAGTGAATAGAAAAGTAATTTTGAATTTTTAACAATTTAAATTATTTTAACTCGGTTACACTAATTATATTTGGTGAATAAGAACCTTTCATAAAAAAAGCAACATGAAAAAACTATTTGGATTTACTTTTTTTATACTGTTATCATTGTTATCATTTTCTCAAAAAAGAACCATCTCAGGATTTATTTCTGATAAAGCGTCTGGCGAAAAATTAATTGGAACAACTATATTTGAAGTGGATTCGAAAAAAGGAACTTCTGCCAATTTGTATGGATTTTATAGTTTAACAATTCCTGAAGGAAAAGTAACCGTTCGTTTTTCTTATGTAGGCTACCAATCAGTATTAAAAGAAATTACGCTCGATACAAATATAAAGCTGAACATAGAATTAACTCCTATTTCAACACTGAAAGAATTTACAGTGGTAGCCTCTAAAAGTGATAAAATTCAGGATAAGACACAAATGAGTTCAGTTGATATTTCTATGGAAAAAGTAAAATCTTTACCAGTTTTCTTAGGAGAACAGGATATCATGAAAACAATACAATTATTACCAGGAGTTCAATCTGGGAGCGAGGGTTCAAGTGGTTTATATGTAAGAGGAGGAGGCCCAGATCAAAATTTAATTTTATTGGATGGGGTTCCTGTTTACAATGCATCTCATTTATTTGGTTTTTTCTCAGTTTTTAACGCGGATGCTATTAATTCTGTTCAATTAATAAAAGGAGGATTCCCTGCAAGATATGGGGGAAGATTGTCTTCGGTAATTGATATTAGAATGAAAGAGGGAAACCAAAAAGAATTTCATGGAGAAGGATCTATTGGTTTAATTTCTTCTAAATTATCTTTGGAAGGACCAATTATTAAAAATAAAACATCTTTCATTGTATCCGCCCGAAGAACTTACATTGATATTTTAGCTAGGCCATTAATAAAAGCAGCGTCAAGCCAAAATGGGACAGAAGCAACTGGTGGGTACTATTTTTATGATGTGAATGCAAAAGTGAATCATAAGTTTAATGAATCCAGTAGGCTGTATTTAAGTGGTTATTTTGGAGATGATAAATTTTATTCTAAGACAAAAGAGACTAATTTGTTTGGAGGGACAGAAGATGTTTACGACAGTGAAAACTCATTGAAATGGGGAAATATTATTACCGCACTAAGATGGAATAAAATCATAAGTAATAAACTTTTTAGTAATACCACCTTGCGTTATAGTAGATATAGATTTAATGTAGGGTTTTCTGAAAAGAGGACAACCAATGATAACTCAGGGACAACAGAAAGTGAATTCAAATTCGATTATTTTTCTGGAATAGAAGATTGGGCGGGGAATGTAGATTTTGATTATATACCCAATCCCAATCATTATATAAAATTTGGAATAGGGAATACGTATCACACTTTTAAACCAGGAGTAAATCAATTTGTAGTGAATGAGTCCACTTCTTCTAATATTGATACCACATTTGGGTCTCAAAATCAATTTGCCCACGAAGCATCTGTATACTTGGAAGATGATTTTAAATTAGGGGAATTATTCAAATTTAATATCGGTCTTCATGGAAGTGCATTTGTCGTCAATAAAAAAACCTATTATTCTTTACAGCCAAGATTCTCGGGAAGGTACTTGATAGATGAAACCATGAGTGTAAAAGCATCTTATGCAAGAATGGCTCAATTTCTTCATTTATTAACCAATACCTCTATTGGATTACCTACCGATTTGTGGGTCCCAGCAACTGATAGAATTGCTCCTCAAACCGCTGATCAAGTTGCAATTGGAGTTGCAAAAACATTAAAAAAGAAATACGAAGTAAGTGTTGAGGGTTACTACAAATGGATGAATAATTTGATAGAATACAAAGATGGCGCTTCGTTTTTTGGAAGTGAAAAAGATTGGCAAGACAAAGTAGAGTCTGGAAAAGGATGGAGCTATGGAGGTGAGTTTTTATTAGAAAAAAAAGTAGGAAAAACAACAGGATGGATTGGTTATACTTTGTCTTGGACGAATCGTCAATTCGAAGAAATAAACTTTGGAGAAGTATTCCCTTATAAATACGACAGAAGACATGATATTGGATTAGCAGTTACACATAAATTTGATAAGTACAAGGACAAAAAAGGAAGAGATAAATGGATTGATGTGGGATTGGTATTTGTCTACGGAACAGGAAATGCGACTACTTTAGGATTGGAAAGGTATAGGTCTGCAGGATCTAGTCTTTTTACAGGAAATAATGAAGTAGTTCATATTGAAGGAAGAAATAATTATAGAATGCCTAATTATCATAGGGTGGATTTGGGTGTAAATATCCATACTAAGAAAAAAAGAGGAGAACGGACTTGGAGTTTTGGATTGTATAATGCCTATAGTAGACAAAATCCTTTCTACTTATATTTTGGATTTGAAAACAATCAAAGGGTATTAAAGCAAATTAGTTTGTTCCCCATTTTGCCTTCATTTAGTTATAATTTTAAATTTTAATTATGAAACAAATAATTTTATGTGTTGCATTAGGTCTTGGTCTACTTTCATGTGAAAAAACATTAGAGCTAGATGCCGATACAAAAACGTCTAAACTTGTAGTAAATTCATTATTTAGTGACCAAGATAGTTGGAAGGTAGACGTAAGCAGAAGTTTAAGTGTTTTGGATGGTGGAAACTTGACCACAATAGATGACGCAACGGTCTCTATTTTTAATGGAACTACTCTTGTTTCAAATCTTATTTATGATGGAGAAAAGTATGTCATATTAGGACTATCGGCTTCACCAATTGCAGGAATAGAATATAAAGTAGAAGTTTCAGCACCAAATTATACAGCAGTATCCGCCAAAGACTTTTGCCCAAACAGGGTGCCAATTTTAAGTGTAGATACTTCCTCTGTAATTAATATTTATGGTGATAAAGAATACACTGCAACCATAAATTTTCAAGACCAACCAAATGCAGATAATTATTATGGGATAGAAATAGAGGTGTTAAATTATTCAAGAAATTATAACCCTTCAACAGCTCTATATGACACGACTTTCAATGGCACAGATAAGACTGATTTATCTTCTATTGACCCAGTAATAGATAATGTAGGGTCAGGCAGTTATTCGCAAACATTAACTCTAAAAGATAATTTATTTGACGGGCAACAAAAAGCCATTTCTGTCAATTATA
>Ga0307996_1000093_pt1 | contig 24217 bp, 21 predicted proteins | sample Davwhametageno35_FD_203143 | JGI IMG/M metagenome (GOLD analysis project Ga0307996, IMG submission 203143) | Marine microbial communities from Davis Island wharf, Antarctic Ocean - #35 | ecosystem: Environmental > Aquatic > Marine > Unclassified | place: Antarctic Ocean: Davis Island wharf...
TGAACATTCCCTTTATCATTAAAAACAAACCAAATAGTTGTATCTCCAAATAATCTAAGGTCTCTAGTTGTTCTACAATCAATATCCCCTATCAAATCATACTTTGGATAATCTCCAGCATCAGGATCATAAAAGTCATCTCCATCTCTATCGAAAAACGGAGCTAAATGCTCAGTTACATCATAAGTTGAACCAGCACTACCTTTTTGAACAACATTTCCTTTTGCAGGCCATTCTCGTATCACATCAGGAATTTGATACCCAGGAAACTTGTCTGCTACATCACAGGTTGGATCTTGAGTACAGTCATAATGAGCTACAAATTCATTGACTTGAGATCGGGATATTCCCCAATACTGATCAAAAACAGAACATTCTGCTGAATTAACTTCGGCAGAAGTATGATCTAAAGGTCCTGGCCAAAAATCATTTCCAGATCTAAATGTAATTCCTGCTATTTTAATTTGCCCATTTACATCTGTTCCACCCATCCATAAAGCTCCAGAATATATTGATGTATATTTTGGATCATCAGCATTATTCCTTTTCGGGACTTCATAAGCAGAAAAGCCTCCGGCTCTATCCAGCCACAAAGCTCCACCAGTTCCATCGATACGAGCCCGAACATTATTTAATTGCAAATTAGCACTTGCGACTGCATTTGAACATCCCGCAGCAGATGTTGGTAAAACATCCTTCTTATCACCTTTATTAGGGTTGCCAGAATATAGATTGCTAAAACTTATTAAAAGAATAAAAAGGAATACTATTTTTCTCATACCATCTGGTTTTTGGAATTCTAGTGTAATAATACAACTATTAAAAGAATTCTCCTACACCAATTCATGAGTTGCGAACCTTAACTTATAAGTGGTGGCGTTTTTTTATAAGTGCCAGAAGAATATTGTTGTAAAAACAAAGATATTATACTACAAATCATATTTTTGTATCTATGAGTACATCAACAAATTATTGTAATAGTTTAACCAACTATAGTAAATTAGTATCAAGAGAAGTAATGGTGGGAAATATCGGTATTGGCGGTAACAACCCAATTCGAGTACAATCCATGACTACTACCGATACAATGGACACTAAAGCTACCGTTGAGCAGTCTATACGAATGATAGATGCTGGTTGCGAAATTGTACGAATAACTACTCCGAGTAAAAAAGAGGCTGAAAATTTAGCCCATATTAAAGCTGAATTAAAAGCTAGAGGATACAACGTTCCGCTTGTTGCAGATGTCCACTTTACCCCAAAAGCAGCAGAAATTGCAGCTACAATTGTTGAGAAGGTTAGAATAAATCCAGGAAATTACGCTGATAAAAAGAAATTTGAAGAACTAGAATATACAGACGAATCTTATGCAACTGAATTAGAACGAATTAAAGAGCGACTAATTCCACTCATCAAAATTTGTAAAAAACACGGAACTGCTTTACGAATTGGTACAAACCATGGGTCTCTTTCTGATAGAATTATGAGTCGATACGGTGATTCTGCTATTGGAATGGTAGAATCAGCTTTAGAGTTTTTACGGATTTGTAGAGAACAAAATTATCATGAAATTGTACTCTCAATGAAATCGAGTAACACACAAGTTGTTGTACAAGCTTACCGTTTACTCGTTAACAAAATGCAAGAAGAAGGGATGAATTATCCATTACACTTAGGAGTAACTGAAGCAGGAGAGGCTGAAGATGGCAGGATAAAATCGGCAGTAGGAATAGGAACATTATTAGAAGATGGTTTAGGTGATACAATACGTGTATCGCTAACCGAAGAACCAGAGTTTGAAATTCCGGTAGCTGAAGAAATTCTTAAAAAATATAAGAATAGAGCTGGCCATGATGCAATTGAAAAAATTGCTCAAAACCCACTAACCCCTTTTGAGTATAACAGAAGAAAAACAACCCAAACTTTAAATATTGGAGGCAAAAATGTACCTATTGTAATGGCTGATTTTTGTGGTAAGGAGACAATCACATCTGCTTCTCTTTTTGCTTTGGGATATCAATATTCAGTTCCTTTAGACAAATGGAACATTACTGATACTGCTTGTGATTACGTATTTGTTGGGGACAACTCAGTCGATTTTGAAACACCTGGAACTTTAAGCGTTATTTACAATCATAAAACATGGTTAACGCATAAAGATAAAGGATACCCGTTTGTTGATGTAAAATCCTATTTAGATAGCTGTGAATTATCTGAAAAACTAAACATACTTTATATAACACTTCTTGATTTATCTGAGGAGCTAATTGCAAAGTTAAAAACGGATGCAACAACCGTTTTGATCATTGACACCTACAACAAACACGGAATGGCTGAGCAACGAAAATTGTTTATAGAGCTTATAAATAATGATTGTCACACACCTGTTGTTATTGGTAGAGCTTATGGAAATCTTTCAAAAACTCAACTACAATTACAAGCTGCTACTGATATGGGAGCTTTGTTAATTGACGGATTAGGTGATGGTATTTTTGTTGCTGCAGAAAATTGTGGTGGCGACAAATCTGTAAACGAAGCTGCTTTTGGAATTTTACAAGCCAGTAGAACTCGAATTTCTAAAACAGAATATATTTCATGTCCTAGTTGTGGAAGAACATTATTTGACTTACAAGAAACAACGGCTAAAATACGTGCTGTAACTTCTCATCTTAAAGGATTAAAAATAGGAATTATGGGGTGCATTGTAAATGGCCCCGGAGAAATGGCTGATGCAGATTATGGTTATGTTGGAACAGGAATGGGAAAAATCACCCTTTACAAAGAAAAGGAAGTAGTACAAAGAAATATTCCTGAAATTGAAGCTGTAGATTCTCTAATTGGTCTTATCAAACAACATGGTGATTGGATAGAACCTAAAATTTAATCCTTTAAAACACATTGTCGTACAGCTTCATACAAAGTTACGGAAGCAGCCTGAACAACATTCATAGAGAAGCTATTTCCTATCATTGGGATATGAATAGATGCAGCACATTTTTGAATAACCTCATCCTCTAAACCAATTGTTTCGTTTCCAAAAAACAAACAAAATGAGGTTTCTAAAGTTTTGAAATTGTATTGATTGAGTTCAACTGATGCTGAAATAGTATCTACTGCAATTTTCATTGTTTCTGATGGTAATTTGCTCCAAAGTTCCGTTTCTGTTACAAATTTCCAAACCACTTTATTAATTGAAGTTGTGGCGTTTCTCTTGATTCGAGAATGCTTGTAATCTACTTCATCTCCAACAAAAAAGACTTCTTGAACTCCAAAATTATCACATACCCGCAAGAGCGCTCCTAAGTTTTCTGCAGAAGAAAATTTCCAAGCAACCACTATTGGAGCATTATCCCAAGAGGGTGTTTTGTCTTGATTAAAAAATGTTTGATTGTCTATCTTATTGGGCATCATTATAGTTTAATACAAATATTTTTAGGCTCTGTAAAAAACTCAAAAGCATTAAACCCACCTTCTCGTCCAACACCAGAAGCTTTAACTCCACCAAAAGGCGTTCTTAAATCTCTCAACAACCAAGTATTTACCCAAACAATACCTGAGTGCAATTGTGCTGCTACATTGTGTGCTTTAGTAATGTCTTGTGTCCAAACGGTAGACGCTAATCCATATTTGGTGCTATTTGCCATAGCCAATACTTCTTCAACAGTATCAAAAGGCATAATGGTAACAACTGGTCCAAAAATCTCTTCTTGGTTTGATCTACAATCAAAAGAAAGTCCTTCAATAATTGTTGGAGCGATGTACCATCCGTTCTCTTGCTCTCCTTCTAATTTAACTTGATGTCCGCCCGTTAAAACTGAACCGCCTTCTTCTTTAGCCAAAGTAACGTAGCTCAACACTTTATCCATATGAGATTGCGAGACCACAGCACCCAAATTAGTATCAGCATCAAAAGGATTGCCTACTGTTAGTTTTTTTGTTTTCGCAACAAAAGCATCCTTAAATTTCTCGTAAATACCTCTTTGCACAAATATTCTCGAACCACACAAACAAATCTGACCTTGGTTCGCAAAAGAAGAATGCATGGTTGTGCTTAAGGCTTTTTCAAAATCACAATCATCAAAAATGATATTAGGATTTTTACCCCCTAACTCTAAAGATAATTTCTTAAACATTGGCCCAGCAACTCTAGCAATTTCTGCCCCTGTAACTGTTCCTCCAGTAAATGAAATAACTGGAATATCAGAATGCTTTGTAATAGCAGCACCAACTTTATGTCCTAACCCATGTACAATATTTAACACTCCTTTAGGCAAACCTGCCTCAATACATAATTCAGCAAGTAAATATGCTGTATATGGAGTTACCTCAGATGGCTTAGCCACAACTGTATTTCCAATAGCTAAAGCTGGAGCAATTTTCCAACTAAATAAATATAAGGGTAAGTTCCATGGAGAAATACACCCACAAACACCAATTGGTTCACGAGTAGTATAATTAATAGCGGTGTCTTCCATTTGGTGCGCTTCAGAAGCATAATGTAAAACTCCTGTTGCGTAAAAATTAAAATTTGCAGCAGCTCTAGGAATATCCACGCGCTTTGCCAAACTCAATGGTTTTCCGTTGTCTCTTGATTCTGCTTCGGAAAAACGATCTAAATTATCCTCAATAAGGCCTGCAAGTTTTTGTAAAATTCTTGCTCTTTTCTCTTTTGGTGTTTTACTCCATAATGGAAAAGCAGCTTGTGCAGCTTTAGTTGCTAAATCAACATCTTGCTCATCAGAATCAGGAATTAACGAATAAACCTCACCTATAGATGGGTTGTAGTTCTCAATATATTCTTTTGAAATTGGCTCAACAAGCTCTCCGTTAATGTAATTCTTAATCTTTTCCATAGTCATTTATTGGATTATAAAAGTAGCTATTTTTCAAACAAAAAAATTGATTTTATACACATATAGAAAATTATATATGTATCTTTGCATCGATAAATATAGATAACTACATGTTATGATAGAAATAAACAAGTTAGAATCTGCATCGGAAATGTTAAAAGCAATTGCCCATCCTATAAGGATAGCAATTGTCGGGATGTTAGATGATGATAAGAAATTAAACGTTACTGAAATTCACGAAGCTTTAAAGGTGGAACAAGCAGTTGCTTCTCATCATTTAAGTATTCTTAAAAATAAAGGTGTTTTATTATCTGAACGCTCAGGGAAAAACTGTTATTACTCATTAAAGCACCAGCGTTTATCACAAATAATAAAATGTATCGATAAATGCCAACATTAAAAAAATGGAATTAGAAATTATAGGTTATATCGCAGCAATTTTAGTAGGCCTTTCTTTGGGCCTAATTGGCGGTGGTGGCTCAATTTTAGCAGTGCCAATCTTGGTTTATCTCTTAGGTGTTGAAGCAGCAAATACAGCTCCTGCTTACTCTCTTTTTATTGTTGGAACCGCAAGTTTAATAGGTGCTGTCATAAAACATAAAGAAGGTTTTGTAGATATGAGAACAGCAGCAATATTTGGTCTTCCAGCCGTCGTTAGCGTTTACCTAACTCGAAGATTGCTAGTGCCATCTATTCCTGATGAGATCTTTAACCTTGACAATTTCATCTTTACAAAACGAATTTTTGTAATGGGATTGTTTGCCGTTTTAATGATTTTAACATCAGTATCTATGATTAAAGGAAGGAAAGATGTTGAGCAGAATCAGTCACAAAAATTTAACTACCCTCTAATTTTGGTAGAGGGTGCTATAGTTGGAATTATTACAGGATTAGTAGGTGCTGGAGGAGGGTTTGTTATCATCCCAGCTTTAGTAATGTTGAGTAATTTATCAATGAAAAAAGCAGTTGGTACATCATTAGTTATAATTGCAGCAAAATCTTTATTTGGCTTTTTAGGAGATTTGTCGGTTCTCGCAATCGACTGGAAATTATTACTTGGATTTACAGCTTTTGCTATAACTGGAATTTTTATAGGAAATAAACTCTCTCATAAAATAGATGGGTCAAAACTTAAAAAAGGGTTTGGTTGGTTTGTCTTTTTAATGGGAGCATATATATTAATAAAAGAAATAGTATTATAAATTTATAAAAAAAACATTATGTACGTAGAGCAGATATTTACAAGTTGTTTGGCCGAAATGGCTTACTACATTCAATCAAACGGAGAGGCTGTGGTAATTGATCCACTAAGAGAAACCACTCCATATATAGAAAAAGCACACAGCAGGGGAGCGAAAATTAAATACGTTTTTTTAACACACTTCCATGCCGATTTTGTTTCTGGACATGTTGATTTAGCAAAGAAAACTGGCGCAACTATTGTATTTGGACCTAACGCTAGTACAGCATTTGATTTCCATTCAGGAACGGACAGCGAAGAATTTAAGGTAGGAGAGATCACTCTTAAATTATTGCACACTCCGGGACATACAATGGAATCATCCTCTTATTTATTAATTGATGCTGAAGGAGAAACCCCTTGCGTTTTTACTGGAGATACTTTATTTATTGGAGATGTAGGAAGACCTGACTTAGCCGTGAAATCAGATTTAACACAAGCTGATTTAGCAAGTCATTTATTTGATTCTTTAAGAAAGAAAATTATGCCATTACCAAATGACATAATCGTTTATCCAGCTCATGGTGCAGGTTCGTCTTGTGGTAAAAACATGAGCTCTGAAACTTTTGACACCTTAGGTAATCAGAAAGAAACCAATTATGCTTTAAGAGCAGATATGACTAAGGATGAGTTTATTAAAGAAGTAACAACTGGTTTAAAAACTCCTCCACAGTATTTCCCTAAAAATGTAGGTATGAATAAAGGAATTAATAAAGACTATGACTCTATATTAACTGATGGAAAAAAACCTTTATCGGTAAAAGAATTTAAAACACTTGTAAAAAATGGTGCTTTAGTTTTAGACGTAAGACCTACCGCTGATTTTATTAAGGAACATATTCCAAACGCCTTATTTATTGGATTAGATGGTGGTTTTGCTCCTTGGGTAGGTACCCTAATAGAAGATATTAATACACCAATCATTATTATTACATCAGGAGGAAGAGAAGAGGAAACGATAACAAGATTATCACGCGTTGGATATGACAACACCCAAGGGTTTCTTAATGGTGGAATGGACGCATGGAAAGCTGCAGGAGAAAAAACTGCGAATGTATTAAGTGTTTCTAACTCTGAATTTTCAGAAAAACTAACAGCAAACGCTTCTATTTTAGATGTTAGAAAAGATACCGAGTACTTTTCTGAACACATTGAACACGAGAACGTAAATAATACTCCTTTAAATTCCTCAATAGGTGATTCTAACACTTTAGAGAACAAAGAACAGTATGTTCATTGTGCAGGAGGATACCGATCTGTTATCGCTATCTCAATATTAAAATCAAAGGGATTTCATCAACTAATAAATGTTGAAGGTGGTTTTTCAGAAATGAGAGATAATGATGACCTAAAAACATCAGAGTACGCTTGCCCTACAACAATGGTATAATTTAAAAAACAAATAAAATGAGTTACGAAAACGTAGATTTAAAAAACGCAACAATAGTTGATGTAAGAGAAGTTTTTGAATGTGAAATGGGAATGGTAGATGGTTCAATCAACATTCCTTTAGGTCAGGTTCCAAACAAAATAGAGGCATTTAAAGCAATGAAAAAACCATTGGTTTTGTGTTGTAAGTCTGGCGGAAGAAGTGGGCAAGCTGTTGATTTTTTGGCTGCTAACGGGGTAGAAGACATCTACAATGGTGGTGCTTGGAATATGGTTGCTGTGCAAATGATTTAAAAAAACATGAGCTTTTTAAGAAAACTATTTGGACTAGGCCTGAAAGTAGATTGTCATGAATTAATTGCTAATGGCGCAATTTTAATTGATGTACGAACTCCAGGAGAGTATTCAAATGGAAAACCAAACAACTCAAAGAACATTCCTTTAGATAAAATTGGAGGAGAAATTGAAAACATCAAAAAGTTAAATAAAACTGTGGTACTAGTTTGCCAATCTGGTATGCGAAGCGGCAGAGCAACTTCAATGTTAAAAAATAGAGGAGTTGAAGCTTACAACGGAGGTGGATGGCACAATTTCGCATAAAGTTAACACTATGAAAAACCGCATATTATATCAATAGAATTGGATGAGAATTGTTCGATTGGCTATTGGATCTTATGGGTTAACACAAGTAATAATGCATTCCGATAATTTAATGATAGCCATAGGTGCTTTTTTCTTGATACAAGGTATTTTAAATTTTGGTAGTAATAGTTGCTCATCCGGAAATTGTGACATAAAACCCAACAACAATGAAACTGAAAAATTGGATTCTTAAAAAGAAAAGTGCCCTTATTCTTTTGGCAATTGGAGCTGTTGCAGGTTTTTTGTACTGGAACTTTATAGGATGTGCTTCTGGGAACTGTGGCATTAAAGCCAAATGGCACACAAGCATTGCTTATGGAGCGTTAATGGGCTGGTTGGTTGGTGATTTTTCCAATGAAAAGATCAACCCTTCCAAAGACAAATAATTATGAAAGAATGAGAAAAGGAATAGCAGGAACTGCTTACAACGTATAAGGCGTGCCAACATTAATATTATTTAAAAACGGAAAACAACTTTGGCGTCAATCTGGAGTGGTTGAACCCAATGAATTAGTAAATTTGATTAATTAAAATATTTAAACTAGACAGATGCAAAAACTATTTTTTATTATCACTATCGGAATCTCATTAACAGCTATGAGTTGTTCAAATAATCCTGAACAAGAAACTCCTCCTCAACAAAACGATCAAGGGCAAGCGATTATCAGTAAAAATGTTGATGTGCCAGAATTTTCAAAATTGGTTGACTCCAGGGAAGGACAAATTTTAGATGTAAGAACACCTGAAGAATGGGCTGATGGAACAATTAAAAACGCTATAAAAATGAACTTTTTTGACGCTAATTTTAATACTCAATTAACTAATATTGATAAAAACAAACCAGTTTATATTTATTGCAAATCTGGCGGAAGAAGCGGGAAAGCAAGAGAAAAAATGAAAGAAATAGGCTTTACTACTGTGTATAATTTAAATGGAGGAATTAGAGCGTGGACTGGCGCAGGAAAAGAAATTGTAAAGTAAAAGACAAAAAACAATATTATTGAAGAGCTGTAAAAACATGATATTTCACGGCTCTTTTTTTTACAAAAAACTCAAAAATAATAACTTACTTTTGAATCTCATTTCACCTTCTTAAAAAAATAAAATGAGTGACCCGATCAAACACGAATGTGGTATTGCATTAGTAAGACTTTTAAAGCCTTTAGAATATTACATTGAAAAGTACGGAACAGCCACTTATGGTTTAGATAAGATGTACTTGTTAATGGAAAAACAGCACAATCGTGGTCAAGATGGTGCTGGCATTGCAAACATTAAGTTTGATGTAGCCCCGGGAGAAAGGTATATTAGCCGTTACAGATCAAACGACCAACAGCCTATTAAAGAAATTTTCGGTAAAATAAATGCCAAATTCCAAGCTGTGGTTGATGAAGATCCAGCTTTAATGAAAGATGCTGATTGGTTAAAGAAAAATGTTGCCTTTACTGGTGAGTTATCTTTAGGTCATTTACGTTACGGAACTTTTGGAGGTAATAATATTGAACTCTGTCATCCGTTTTTAAGACAAAATAACTGGATGACCAAAAACTTGGTAGTTGCAGGAAATTTCAACTTAACCAATGTTGATGAGCTTTTTAAAATATTAGTTGAAATAGGACAACACCCCAAACAAAAATCTGATACGGTTACCGTAATGGAAAAAATTGGGCATTACTTAGATGAAGAAAACCAAGAATTATACGATAAGTATAAAGCAGAAGGTCATACAAGACAAGAAATTTCAAAACTTATTGCAAAAGAGTTAGACATTCAAAATATACTTAAAAACTCAGCAGCAGAATGGGATGGTGGCTATGCTATGGCAGGACTACTTGGGCATGGAGATGCTTTTGTTTTAAGAGATCCTTCAGGGATTAGACCAGCATTTTATTATCAAGATGATGAAGTAGTTGTTGTTGCTTCAGAAAGACCAGTAATTCAAACAGCCTTTAATGTGCCTATTGAATCTGTTAAAGAAATTGAACCTGGACAGGCTTTAATCATTAAAAAAGATGGTGATGTTTCTATGAAGCAAGTTCTTGAACCCTTAGAAAAAATGTCTTGTTCATTTGAACGTATTTATTTCTCAAGAGGAAGTGATAAAGACATTTATAAAGAGCGTAAACAGCTTGGTAAAAATGTTGTGCCACAAGTGTTAAACTCAATTGGTAATGATTTAAAAAATTCAGTTTTCTCTTTCATCCCAAACACTGCCGAAACTTCGTTTTACGGAATGATGAAAGGAATGCAAGATATATTAAACAAAATTAAATTAAAAAAAATAAAAGCGTTAGGAGACAATCCTACTGACAAGCAATTAAAAGAGATATTAGCTTTAAGAAACAGAATGGAGAAGATTGCCATTAAAGATGCTAAGCTTAGAACCTTTATTACCCAAGATGAGAGTAGAGATGATTTAGTTGCTCACGTTTACGATATAACTTACGGAAGTGTTTACCCTACCGACAACTTGGTAATTATTGATGACTCTATTGTAAGAGGTACAACTTTAAAAAAAAGTATATTAAATATTTTAGATCGATTAAATCCTAAAAAAATTATTGTTGTTTCTTCTGCCCCTCAAATTCGTTACTTAGATTGTTATGGAATTGATATGGCAAAAATGGGAGACTTTATTGCTTTCCAAGCAGCGATAGCTTTATTAAAAGATCAAGGTAAAGAGCATATTATTGAAGAAACTTATCAAAAGTGTAAGACTCAAGCAGACTTGCCAAAAGAAGAAATCATTAATAACGTAAAAGATATTTACGCTCCTTTTACTGCCGAAGAAATTTCTAAAAAAATATCTGAACTTTTAACACCAAAGCATATTACTGCTGAAGTTGATATCGTTTACCAAAGTATTGAAGGTTTACATGCTGCTTGTCCTGATCATAAAGGAGATTGGTATTTTACTGGAAACTATCCTACCCCAGGAGGAAACCAAGTAATTAACAGAGCATTTATTTATTACGTTGAAGGAATAGATAAAAGAGCTTACTAGAAATAACAAATACACCTTTAAAAACAGAATCACCTAGAACAACAATGCTTCAATATACCCTTAAAATTTAACGGAAAGTCTCTCGAAAAACCGTATTTTGGAGTTCAAAATAATTGAATATGTCAGACAAGAAGAAGAAGCTTTTTTTACTTGATGCATTTGCTTTAATCTATAGAGCTTACTTCGCTTTCGGAAAAAATCAACGATACAATTCTAAAGGATTAAACACCTCTGCAATGTTGGGGTTTACAAATACTTTAATTGAAGTTTTAGAAAAGCAAAAACCTACACATATTGCTGTTGTTTTTGATGCTCCGGGAGGTGCAACAAACAGAGAAGAAGTTTTTACGGATTACAAAGCAGGAAGAGAAGCAATGCCCGAAGATCTAAGAACTTCAATCCCTTATATCAAACAAATTATTGAAGCATTTAATATTCCAATGTATTTGTTGGAAGGTTATGAAGCAGATGATATTATTGGGACAATGGCTAAAGAAGCCGAAAGACAAGGTTTTGAAACGTATATGATGACTCCCGACAAGGATTTTGGACAGTTAGTTTCTGAAAATATATTTATGTATAAGCCTGCAGCTTATGGAAAGCCAGCACAGAAAATGGGAATTCCAGAGGTTTGTGAAAAATTTGGAGTAGAAAACCCTTTGCAGGTTATTGATATTTTAGGATTATGGGGAGATACAGTTGATAACATTCCGGGAATTCCAGGGATTGGCGAGAAGACTTCTAAAATATTGATTGCTAAATATGGAAGTGTTGAAGGTTTAATAGCACATGCGCATGAGTTAAAAGGAAAGCAAAAAGAGAACGTTATCAATTTTGCCGAGCAGGGTTTATTATCTAAAATGTTGGCAACAATTATTTTGGATGTTCCTGTTGCTTACGATTTGGTAGACACGATATTGGAAGCGCCAAATGAAGATAAAATAACAGAAATTTTTGCAGAATTAGAGTTTAGAAATTTAGCAAAAAGAATTCTTGGAAGAGAAGTTCAAATTAAACCAGCGGCTATTCCTCTACAACCAGGTGGACAGATGGATTTGTTTGGTAATGTTATGGAAACTGTTGTTGAACAAAAACAAGAGATTGCTGTTGAAGAAGCACCTCTTGAAGCAAAAGATATTACAAACAGTAAGCACAGCTATCACTTTGTGCAAACAGCAAAAGAACGAGCAAAATTGATTGCTGATATTTCTAAAGAAAAATCGTTTTGTTTTGATACAGAAACAACAGGTTTAAATCCTTTTGAAGCAGAAATTGTAGGGATGTCTATTTCTTGGAAAGAAGGGGAAGCTTATTATGTTCCCTTTTCAGAAAAAAAAGAAGATGCAACAGCTGTTTTATCGGAATTTAAAGACTTATTTGAAAGTGAAACCATAGAGAAAGTTGGGCAGAATCTTAAGTATGACATTAATGTTTTAACAAATTATAATGTTCAGGTTAAAGGGTCTTTGTTTGATACAATGATTGCGCATTATTTAATTCAACCAGATATGCGGCACAATATGGATTTGTTGGCAGAAACATATTTAGGGTATAAAACGGTTTCGATAGAAACGTTAATTGGTAAGAAAGGAAAGAAGCAAAAAACAATGCGTGACATCCGGCAAGAAGAAATTGTGAATTATGCTTGTGAAGATGCTGATATAACGTTAAGATTAAAGAATCAGTTTGAGCCAAAAATGAATGCAACTTTAAAGAAATTAATGGATGAAATTGAAATCCCATTAATTCCTGTTTTAAGTGCAATGGAAAAAGAAGGGATTAATTTAGATGTTAAAGCTTTAGCTAAATTTTCGGAAGAGTTGGAAGTTTCAGTTACAGATTTAACCAAACAAATACTTGACTTATCTAGAGAGGAATTTAATCTTGATTCTCCCAAGCAACTTGGAGAAGTGCTGTTTAATAAAATGAAAATAGTTGAAAAAGCTAAGAAAACCAAAACTGGACAATATTCTACAGGAGAAGATGTCTTATCTAAATTGGCGAGTAAGCACGAAATTGTTCCATTGATTTTGCAATACAGATCACTTAAAAAGTTAAAATCTACCTATGTGGATGCATTACCAGAATTGGTAAATACTGAAGATGGAAAAATTCACACCAGTTACATGCAAACTGTTGCGGCTACTGGTCGTTTAAGCTCTACGAATCCTAACCTACAAAATATTCCTATTCGAACAGTAAAAGGAAGAGAAATAAGAAAGGCGTTTATTCCAAGAAATGATGATTACACTTTGCTAGCAGCAGATTATTCTCAAATTGAGTTAAGAATTATTGCGGCTTTAAGTGAAGATGAAAACATGCAAGAGGCTTTTGTAAAAGGTGAAGATATTCATACGGCAACAGCAGCAAAAGTTTTTGGTATAGAAAAGGATGCTGTTGATAGAGATATGAGAAGTAAAGCGAAAGCGGTAAACTTTGGAATTATTTATGGGGTTTCTGCGTTTGGATTATCTCAAAACTTAAATATTTCGAGAAAAGAAGCGAAAGAAATTATTGAAACTTACTTTGAGCAATATCCAAAGCTAAAAGCTTACATGGAAAATAATATTGCGTTTGCTAAAGAACACGGTTATGTGGAAACAATTATGAATCGTAGAAGAAATTTAAATGATATAAATTCTGCTAACGCAATTGTTCGTGGTCATGCCGAAAGAAATGCAGTAAATGCACCAATACAAGGTTCTGCAGCTGATATTATTAAAATTGCGATGATTAACATTCATAAAGAATTTGAAAAACAACAATTTAAATCTAAAATGTTATTGCAGGTACATGATGAATTGGTTTTTGATGTATTTAAGCCTGAATTAAATCAAATAAAAGCGATAGTAAAGGATAAGATGGAAAATGCTGTAAAATTGAGTGTTCCGTTAGATGTAGAAATGAATGCTGCCGAAAACTGGCTGTTAGCACATTAGTAAAACTTTACTAGTTTTGAATATCCTTAAAACGAAACAAATGAAAAAGCAATAGATCCAGCAATAATTTTTGAGATTAATGATGCTGTAAGTATAGTTCAAGCACAATTATTCGCTAATTTCTACTCTTAATAGTTTATTCTCTTATTTTATAGATATATAACTATATTTTTAAAAACTAAAATAAAAAACATCAAAAAAGTATTATTAATTATTACAGTATGTATTTCAACTTTGGCGTTTAGTCAATCAAATAAAGCAGGAACAATTCACACAAACGAAGGTATAGGCCTTTAGTTTGATTTTGGCTCTATGCCTGATTAAAATAACATTGACAATGATGGATCTAACATTGCGCCTAACACTGCTACTAATCTTTTGGGGGCACAATATAAATTTGGTTTAAATGATAAGTTTAACTTCTATTTTAGACCTTCTTTTGGTTTCGCTCCATTATCAGCTAATCGTTATGATGATGATAATATTAAAACTTCTGCTGAGTGTGTTAGCGCTGGAGGAATTATGTACGGATTAAGTACAGGGATTAATGTTTATTTTGGAGAAGTAGCCGGAATATATGTTGATTTAGGATATAATAGTAGTAAATTGTCAATAGATGGTGCTTTTACTGATATTAACAATGGTGCACCAACTGATATTAAGACTGATGTATCATTAAGCAGTGTTAGCCTCAACTTTGGTGTTGCTTTAAAGTTCGGAAAATAACCTCCTGAAATTTAAAGATACTTCCTAAGTAAAGTTACTCGCTAATTTCTCCTCTTAGCGATTTTTGTAACCATGTTTTTATTTCTGAAGTTGAAAGGTCTGTTCCTAATAGGTACATGAGCTTAGTTACTGCTGCTTCATAAGTCATATCTTTGCCACTGACTAAACCTATTTTACTAAAAGCAGAACTGGTTTCGTATTTTCCTTGATCAACACTTCCACCTTCACACTGGCTGATATTTAAAATAATAATATCCTTTTGTATGGCATCGGCTAATAAATTGATAAACCAATCTTCTGTAGAAGCGTTTCCTGCCCCAAAGGTTTCTAAAACAATTGCTTTTAGTCCAGAAATATTAATGATCGCCCTTACCACTTCTTCAGTAATACCAGGGTATAACTTTATTGTTGCGATATGATTATCAGAAAACTGATTAAGCTTCAAAGCTTTATCATTCGATTGATAGATATTGTTTTTACTGTATTTTAACGAAACTCCAGCTTGTGCTAAAACAGGATAGTTTGGAGAAGTAAATGCTTTAAAATCTTCAGCATTAGATTTAGTAGATCTATTCCCTCTGTATAAATCGTATTCAAAATAGATAGCTACTTCTGGTACTAAGGCCTTCCCATTTTTTTTGGTTGCAGCAATTTCTATTGCTGTTAAAAGGTTTTCTTTTGCATCCGTTCTAACATCTCCAATTGGTAATTGAGAACCAGTTAAGATGACGGGTTTACTTAAATTTTCTAATAAAAAGCTTAATGCCGATGCAGTATATGCCATGGTATCTGAGCCATGTAAGATAACAAATCCATCATGCTTATTGTAATTGTTAAATATTGTTTGAGCAATAGTTAACCAATCACTAGGCTGCATGTTCGATGAATCAATGGGCTCATCAAAAGAAAATGCTTCAATGGAACACTTTAACTTTTTTATTTCTGGAATTTCATTGATTAACGAATCAAAATCAAAAGCTTTTAAAGCTCCTGTTTCTTCGTTACGAACCATTCCTATGGTTCCTCCTGTATATATGATTAGTAATGAGTTCATATTTAGTTGTCATACCGAGCAAAGCGGATATATCTTTTAAAAAGATAAGATAAATATCAAAATATTCCTCTGTTCATTTCGATGAAGAATCGAAATTCAATCGGAATGACAAATATAGTTTTAAAATCCAAAGACTTCCTTAGAATTTTCTGTTGTCATTTTTGCAACTTCTTCAATAGGTATATTGTAAATATCGGCAACTTTTTCAGCAATAGTATAGAGATAAGTGCTTTCATTTCTTTTTCCTCTGAAAGGAGCTGGTGCTAAGTAAGGCGAATCAGTTTCTAAAACCAAATATTTCAGATCAATCTGCTCTACAACTTTATCTAGTCCTGAATTTTTAAAAGTAACCACTCCTCCAATTCCAATTTTAAAATCACCATAATTGATGATGTGGTTGGCTTGCTCGATTGTTCCAGTAAAACAGTGGAAAATACCACGCATTTTGTCATCATTTAACTCGTCTAATATTTCAAAAATTTCATCGAAAGCATCTCTGCAGTGTATTACAAAGGGGAGGTTGTATTTCTTTGCCAATTCAATTTGAAACCGAAAGGCTTCTTGTTGTTGTTGTAAAAATGATTTGTCCCAATACAAGTCAATTCCAATTTCGCCAATAGCGTAAAACTTTTGTTTGTTCATCCAGTTTTCTAATAAGGCTAGTTCTTCTTTGTAATTTTCGCCAACCGAAGTTGGATGTAAACCCATCATCGGAAAACAATTGTCAGGATATTTTACTCCTAAGGCCATCATCCCTTCAATAGAAGTTGAATCTATGTTCGGAAGAAACAATCTTGTAATTCCTTTGTCAATAGAGTTTTGCACAACAACATCTATGTCATCTTTAAATTGTTCAGAATATAGATGCGTGTGTGTATCAGTTAAAATCATTGATGTAAAAGTAACAATAATGATAAAATCCTTTTATTCATTAATGAAGATTTAAAAATCAACATTGAATAACTATCTTTGTCTTCTTAAAAAAAGAATTAAAATGAGTCAGCAATTATCAGAACAAGAATTGGTTAGACGTGAATCGTTAACCAAATTAAGAGAATTGGGAATTAATCCTTATCCTCAAGCTTTATATCCAGTAACTATTTTATCAAAAGAGATAAAGGAAAATTACGAAGAAGGTAAACAGGTAGTTATTGCTGGTCGTTTAATGAGTAGACGAAATCAAGGTAAAGCTTCATTTGCTGAGTTACAAGATAGTGAAGGAAGAATTCAGGTGTATTTTAATAGAGATGAGATCTGTGAGGGAGAAGATAAAATGATGTACAACGATGTCTACAAAAGATTATTAGACATTGGAGATTTTATTGGTATAGAAGGAAAAATGTTCAAAACTCAAGTTGGACAGATTAGTGTTAGAGTGAAGCAATTTTCTTTATTAAGTAAATCCTTAAAACCATTACCATTACCAAAAACCGATGCTGAAGGAAATGTACATGATGCATTTACAGATCCTGAAATGAGATATAGACAGCGTTATGCTGATTTAGTAGTAAACCCACATGTTAAAGAGGTATTTATAAAGAGGGCAAAGTTAATGCACGCTATGCGCTCTTTCTTTGTTGAGAAAGGTTATTATGAGGTGGAGACACCAATATTGCAACCAATACCTGGTGGAGCTGCTGCTCGTCCATTTATTACCCATCATAATTCATTGGATGTTCCAATGTATTTAAGAATAGCCTGTGAATTGTACTTAAAAAAGACCCTGATTGGAGGTTTTGAAGGCGTTTTTGAATTTGCAAAAACATTCAGGAACGAAGGAATGGACAGAACACATAATCCTGAATTTTCTATGATGGAAATTTATGTAGCCTACAAGGACTACTACTGGATGATGAACTTTACAGAAAAGCTATTGGAGCATTGTGCAATTGCGGTAAATGGAACAACAGAGGCTACTTTTGGTGAGAACAAAATAAACTTTAAAGCTCCTTATAAGAGAGTTACTATGACTCAATCTATAATCGATTTTACTGGGTTTGATATTAAAGGAAAATCGGAAGAAGAATTAGCGGCTTGGTGTAAAGCCAATGGTATTGCTATTGACGAAACGATGGGAAGAGGGAAGTTGATTGATGAGATTTTTGGAGAAAAATGTGAAGGAAACTACATAGATCCGACATTTATAACTGATTATCCGAAAGAAATGTCACCATTATGCAAAGAGCATAGAGATGATCCGAGTTTAACAGAGCGTTTTGAGTTAATGATTTGTGGTAAAGAACTGGCTAATGCTTATACAGAATTAAATGACCCAATAGATCAGAAAGAACGTTTTAAATCGCAATTAGAATTAGCAAAAAGAGGTGATGATGAGGCTGGAGAGTTTATTGATTGTGATTTCTTAAGGTCATTAGAATATGGAATGCCACCAACATCAGGATTAGGAATAGGTATTGACCGTTTAATTATGTTCTTAACGAATAACGAAAGTATTCAAGAAGTTATTTTGTTTCCGCAGATGAAACCAGAAAAGAAAGCATTGGAGTTAAAGAATAACGAAAAAGTTATTTTTGATATTATGAAGTCTAATGAAAGAATGGAATTAGGTGCGCTAAAAACAGAATCTGAATTAAGCGGAAAGCAATGGGATAAAGGAATGAAAGCTTTATCGAAATTAGGATTGCTTAAAATTGAGGTTGATGAAGACGTTAAGGTCTGTCTATTGGTTTAAATAGAACAACCCCCTATTATAAAAAAGAGCACCTTAATTGTTACAATTAAGGTGCTCTTTTTATGTATAATTGATTTTAGTATTCTGCATTCAGTCTTACATTAACTGTTGTTACAATGTTGGTAGAGAATCCCCATCTATTTGGAAGGTTATTAGTAAACGATTTTAAAGTGGAAATAAAATCAAGATTGTCAAGTAAATTTTAACTCTCCCAAAGATCATTAAAAGAAGTATTCTTCCAACTTCCCTTATTATCAAATAAGCTATTAGTTTTTTGTTAGCTAGCTATTTCACTTTCTATAAACAATTTTTGCTTGCCATTTTTTCGATAAAAATCAATTATTTTATTATTTCAGATAGAGAATATCCATGTTTTAGCCTGGTCTTTGTTTTTAAGATTGGCTATTACTTTGTAGGCCGCTAAGAATGTTTCTTTATAAAGTCTTCTGCAAATTAGTTATTATTAACCTTATGACTAGCCCATGAATAAAGTTCGTCGGAATGAAGGTTTATCAAGTTTGTAATAAAGTTAGCCTGTACCATTAGTCAATATTACGATAAAAATGAGGTTAGTCTTTTCTTTCAAGGTTTTCTTGTTAAAAATATACTGCCTCAAAAACAGCTAAAGAAGCTCTTTTTCCAACGTTTAAAAAAAGAACATCTTCTTTTATTGTATAGTTATCTGTTAACTCAAAAATGCTTATAAATTCTGCTTCATTTACACCAGGGCAGTAAATCTTTGTTAATCCCAGATGGCTAAACTTAATTCTACTTCCTTTTAATAGTTGATAGCTCCCAAAAAAAGAATTACAACCCACAAAGCCTACCACTCGGTTTTCATTGAGTTTTAGAATAAAGTAAATTTCTTTTGTTTGATTAGGTGTCATTTCAACCTCTTTCCCTACTAAAGTTTTCAGTTTCCAATGTGTCTCTAAAATTTTTTCTTCTTCAGTTGTTGTTCTATTTTTTTCTGTGACAACTATTTTTTCTGATTTAATAGTTTCTTTCGAATTTTGACAACCTATAGCTGATAACAGAATGATCGAGATTGTAATTAATTGTATTTTCATTGTAAATAATTTGAATTAATAAGATACAAATATGGTTCCAAGATAAATATTTTGTAACTGCTGTCACATTAAATTAAGAGTAGTTTTTTATTTTCTAAATGGGTTAAGCTTCAATATTCCTCTAGCTAATGAGTGTGTTATAAATTTAAAAGAATGGTTATATTTGTATCATGGAATTTAATAAAAAGATAGCCGTTTTAGGCGGAGGTAGTTGGGCAACAGCTATTGTAAAAATTCTAACAGAAAATTTAAATGATGTTAGCTGGTGGATGCGAGATGAAGAAACTGTTGAGTATGTCAAAAAATTTCATCATAATCCAAAATATATACAATCAATACAATTTGATTTAGATAAATTGAATATAAGTACTGATATTCATGCTATTGTTGATAATTCTGATATCTTAATAATTGCAATTCCTTCACCTTATTTGGCAAAAGCTTTTGAGGAAATGAATATTAAAGGGATTGAAAATAAATTTGTTATTTCGGCAACAAAAGGTGTTGTTCCTGGAGATACAAATAGAATTCCTGCACGTTTTTTCCATAAAGTATTAAATGTTCCTTACAAACAAATGGGAATGATTGCTGGACCATGTCATGCTGAAGAAGTTGCATTAGAGCGTTTATCTTATTTAACCATTGCTTGTGAAGATCAAGAAATAGCTGAATATGTTGCTGCAACTATGTCATGTAGGTATATTAATACAATAACATCCGATGATTTGTTTGGAACAGAGTTGTCAGCTATTCTTAAAAATGTTTATGCTGTTGCAAGTGGAATTTGTCATGGTTTAGGATATGGAGATAACTTTCAGGCGGTTTTAATATCTGCTGCAACACGAGAAACGAAAGCATTTATAGATGCTGTTCATCCAATACATAGAGATGTAAATTCATCTGCCTATTTAGGTGATTTATTGGTGACTGCTTACTCGCAATTTTCTAGAAATAGAAATTTTGGAAGTATGGTTGGAAAAGGATATTCTGTCCGTTCAGCTCAAATTGAAATGAACATGGTTGCTGAAGGGTATTATGCGGCTAAAGGTATTTACGAAATCAACAAAAAGTTTAATGTAAACATGCCTATTGTAGATGCAGTTTACCATATTTTATATGATAAAACCTCTCCAACTATGGAAATGAAATTGTTAACAGCTAAACTTTCTTAAAAGGGGTTATTAACTTAGAATTTCTTCAACAGCAATTACTGCTTTAATCTCTGGGATTGCATTTTTAATAGTTTCTTCAACACCACCCTTAAGGGTCATCGCACTCATGGTGCATGATTTACAAGCGCCTAGAAACTTTACTTTAACGGTTAAGTCATCAGTAACTTCAACCAACTCAATATCACCACCATCAGCCTCTAAATATGGTCTAATATTTTCTAAAGCAAAGTTAATTTTATCGATGAGTATTAAATCAGTCATATTAAAGCTAAATTAATAAAAAGTATTGATAATTAAGAGATTTATTAACCTTCGTCAGAATCAGGGTGATAATATCTTAATCAGTTGAACAACCTTTCATATTAGTTATCTCAAGAATTTTTGTTGGATCTAAAGTTTCGTTTCTATTGTCAACAGCCTTTATAACATTATCAGCAAAATTATTAAATGCAATTGCTTGAGGTGTATTTCCTTGCAATACAGCAGGTCTTCCTGCATCTCCAGCTTCTCTAATGCTTTGTACCAATGGAATTTCTCCTAACAGAGGTAAATTATTTTCTTGTGCTAAACTTTTTAAACCATCTTGTCCAAAGATGTAATATTTATTGTCTGGCAATTCATCAGGCGTGAAATAAGACATGTTCTCAATCATTCCTACAATTGGCACATTAATTTGCTCAAGGCTAAACATTCCTATTGCTTTACGCGCATCAATTAACGCTACTTTTTGAGGAGTACTTACGATAATTGCTCCAGTAACAGATACTGTTTGTACCAATGAAAGGTGAATATCACCAGTTCCTGGAGGTAAATCAATAAGCATATAGTCTAACTCCCCCCAGTTTGCTTCGGTAAACAATTGCGATAAAGCTCTAGTTGCCATAGGTCCTCTCCAAACAACAGCTTGGTCGGTTTCTGCAAAAAAGCCAATCGATAATAGTTTTACACCATAACTTTCAACCGGTTGAATTAAGTTTCTACCATTGATTTCAATTGGTTGAGGTTTTTCCCCTTCAACGTTAAACATTAAAGGCATAGAAGGCCCATAAATATCAGCATCAACTAAACCTACCTTGTAGCCTTTTTGAGCTAATGCAATGGCTAAATTTGCCGTTACAGTAGATTTTCCAACTCCCCCTTTACCAGATGCAATTGCTATAATGTTTTTAACACGAGGAAGAACCTTATTCTCTTTTGGCGTATCTTTTTTTGGAATAGGAGAAATCGTTGCATCAAGCTCAATTTCGCTTTCTAAAATACGATTCAGGTGCATCTCACAAGCTTCAATAACACGTTTTTTGTTGTGCATTGCAGGATTGTTAAGTTTCAAATCAAAACTAATCTTGTTCGCGTCAGATTTGATGTTTGAAACCAAATTTAACTCAATAATATCTTTCTTTAAATCAGGCTCAATAACAAAACTTAATGCTTTTTTTATGTTCTCTTCTGTAAAACTCATAGTACAATAATTTAAGCAAATTTAAGGATTTTTAAGCTTCAAGATCTATTTCTAGAGCTGGATCCCAGAATACTTTTTTAAAATTCAAAATTTTATCATTTTTCACTTCAACACCTTCTTTTTGAAGTAAAATCTCCATCTCCTTTGGATGAGCAAAATGCGTTTTACCCGAAAGCAATCCTATTCGGTTAACTACACGATGAGCGGGTACTGGCGGGTAATGCTGTCGAGAGTTGTTCATTGCCCAACCAACCATTCTTGAGCTTCTTCCTGACCCTAAATATTTAGCAATTGTTCCGTAAGAAGTAACTCGCCCTTCTGGAATTTCTCTACAGACTTGGTAAACCAGCTGAAAGAAGTTTTCGCTATTTTCAGAATAATTCACTTCAATTGAAATCTACAATAATGGATTCTATGTCCTTTTGCCGCAAACAATTTTTCGTAAAAGGTTTTAATGTTTAAAATTTCTTGTGTTTTCGGATCTAAGTTTTCAGTCATTTCATTGTATAGGCTGAAAGTGCTTTCCAATAATTTGAATTTGCAACGTTCAACCTCATCCAATGTGTATTGGAAAAAACCTTCGTGGTCTGTTTTTAAATGGACAATTCCTTCTGGTTTAAGAAAGCTAGCATAACGATCAATAAACATTGGAGACGTTAAGCGTTTTCTTTCTAACCTATCTTTGGGTTGAGGGTCTGGAAAAGTAATCCAAATTTCATCCACTTCCCCTTCAGCAAAAAATGAAGCAATATGATCAATTTGAGTTCTTAAAAAATAGATATTGGTCATTTTATTTTCAAAAGCTGTTTTAGCACCTCTCCAAATTCTATTTCCTTTAATATCAACTCCAATAAAATTTTTATTAGGGTATTGCTCACCCATTCCAACAGAATACTCAGCCTTTCCACACCCTAATTCTAAAACAATGGGATTGTCATTTTTAAAAATTTCTGTTCTCCATTTTCCTTTTAAAGGATGGTCTTTTCTAAAAACTTCATCAGTAGTAGGCTCAACAACATTGTTAAATGTTTTCATTTCTGCCCATTTTAGTAATTTACCTTTTCCGCCCATGTTGTAATTTTTGTCAAAAATAAATAAAGCCCCACAACTGTAGGGCTTTTCTGTTTTTATTATTTAGAATTGTTTTAATGATGAATAATTTTTCGAATAGATTTCATCCCATTATTATTAATAATTTCTAAGAAGTAAATACCTTTATTAGTATCCATATTTATTTTTAGGGTTAACCGATTATTTACTATAATCTCTTTAATTAGTTTCCCATCAATAGATTTTATTCTAATCGTTTTAATATTTTTTAATTTACTTATGTTTAATTCTCCTTTAGTAGGGTTGGGAGTAATAATTATTTTTTTTAAGTCAATTAAAGTTTCAGGGATATCTAACGGAACAACTCCGCTTACAATAAATTGCCCCATCATTCCATGGTCTTCATGTGTAAGCATATGGCAGTGGTACATATATGGAACGGGACTTAAAAAATCGTCAAACTTGGCAATAAAACGAACTTCAGTAAACCCGCCAGGAATAAGTACAACATCATTATATCCTTGTAATTCTTGTGGTGGCGCAATTCCATTTATAGTTAAAATAAAAAACTGAACATCGTGTATATGGAAAGGATGAGCCATCCCTGTATTATTTGTTACTCTCCATATTTCAGTAGCACCATATTGAATGGTATCTCGAATTATATTCATGTCGAAGCTTGTGTTATTTATTAAAAAAGGGCCAGTAAAATCTACTGCGGTAGGTGAAACCGAGAATGTTATATCTCTAGTTAAACTGGCAGTATTCTCATCAAGAGGTGTAAAGTTAGCGAGGGTTGTCGGGATTGTTAAAATAGGAGAAGTCGTTTGCGAGACTACATTAATATCTAAGAGCTGAAAATTGCTCCCGTTTAAAGGATTATTAACATAACCAGGTATTACTTGAAAAGTTTGTATCCCTGGTTGT
>Ga0307996_1000094_pt1 | contig 24153 bp, 13 predicted proteins | sample Davwhametageno35_FD_203143 | JGI IMG/M metagenome (GOLD analysis project Ga0307996, IMG submission 203143) | Marine microbial communities from Davis Island wharf, Antarctic Ocean - #35 | ecosystem: Environmental > Aquatic > Marine > Unclassified | place: Antarctic Ocean: Davis Island wharf...
CCATCGTCATAATACTTAGTTGCATTGTTGTCATTTGCCAAAATTGGCGGAGTTGTTAATAAGCTATTATTTCTGAAAATATATAAGTAATGTTTTCCTCCTGCAACGACACTTCCAAGTCCTTGATAAAAAGTAGATGTTGGGTTGAACATCATATCTCTTCCATTATCCCCTGCCAGCCAAGAATCTTCTCCGTAAACAACATTTAATCTTTCTCCAGTTTCTAGATCAATTACATATCCTGGAAACCATCCCATCCCTGTTGCACTAACTAAATCTCCTTCTCCAGAGTTATAGCCTGCATCCCCTGCTTGTTTCCCATTTTTATCAATAGAAGCTGCTGCTCTTATATTTAATTTACTCACTCCACCCTCTGCTAGAGTTGTTTTATCTTGAGTTTCTAATACAGAGCATCTAGTCCACAATGATTTATCTTTTGTATAGACAACATCAACACTATTCAATAATCCCATTCCATTGTAATTGACTACTGCACCAGCAGCATAACTTCCTCCAACTGGAGTATTGTCAATAGCTTGAGGACCTAATAATCTAAACGGAGCAAAAGTACCTCCTGCAATCCCTTCAAACTGTTGTTCGTCATCTAAACCTTGGTAATCATTGTAGTCTCCTTCTGGTGTAGCTGGATCAACAACCTGTGTTCCACTTCTTATCCAGTTTGCTGATGTGTTTCCATCTTGATCTGGGAACCCTAATAACCATGCTTGTGATGGATCTTCATAAGTTAAACTCCAATCAATTAAATTAGTTGAAAGCTCTAAAGAACCGGCTCCTGGGGCAATATCAGTTTTTACTGCTCTATTTAAATGAAGATATTGCTCAATATTAATTGAGAATCCATAATCTGGAAATAATTGTTCATTCCCTAAAACTATGTCTCTATCCGATACTATAATTGAGTCATCACTTAATCGTTTCAATTCCCATGTTGCAGCATTTAATCCATTAGAACCATCTTTTATAAACTTAACTTGGTATTCGTCAGATGGTAAATTCAATGGGTCAATAATTTTAACATCTATTGGTCCTTTTCCAGCTGCATAGGTTAATTCATCTACTCTGTTGTTTCTTGCTATTTCTAGTCTAGAAGCATCAGTTAAATCCAATTCATTTCCTCCGTTACCCATTCCTTCAATTCTCACAATTTCAACTCCGTCACCGTAGTTTGCTTTCTGAACTGTACCTCCAGCTTCTGGTGTTGGGTTATGAGGAATTCCAGGATAAGATTGTATTTCTGATCCATCATATCCTTTTCTACTTGCGATATAAGGTTTTTGTTGTCCATTCAATGAACCTGCATCTGTTGGGTCATATTTTTTGAAGTTATTATAACCATAGGAAATTATTAAGAAATAGTAAGTTTTGTGATTTACTATTTTTGGATCTCCTTTTGCAAATAAATCGTCTGTTACTCTTAATGAATGTTTTATTCCTGCATCTGCTCCATTAGCAAATAATTGAGGGACTCCAACTCCCATTACTGGATCAATCGAATAATTGATTAATTGCGTTACTCCATTTTTAATATCGTACTGAGCAATTAGTCTAGACTTATCTATATCATAAATATCAGAAGCCGAAACTGAAATATCTTTTAATTGGTATATTTGGTATCCTTCAAAAGTGTAATAGTTATTTTTTCCGTTAATTGCTTTTAACGAAGGATCTAATAGACTTGTATCAATAGTTGGATCAAGTTTAGAGTAATTTTCAATATCAGCTCCGTTTGCTGTAGGATCAATTGTTAGAATCAATTCTTTGTCCAATTCTTGAATAACAAGTTTTGGTGCATCTGGCCCTTCTAATATCTCAAAACAATTATCAAATAAACTTTGTGCTTTATCATCAGCCGCAGTTAATTTAGCTATAGAAGAAAGGTTCCCACTTGTTCCCCTTCCGTAAACAACTCCTACTGTAATGTTGTTCAATGCTCCTGGCTCTAAAGTAAATGGCCCAGCAGATTGCAAGAATCTTCTATCTCCTGCTGCGTTACCTACTGATGTTTCTGACCAAGGTGCTGCAGCTACGGAAGTATTTCCTCCAGTTCCCCATCCTTCTGGGTCTGTATTAACTCCTGTTGCAGGATTACTTGGGAACATGAAATCACAATCTACTCCTGATGTTGATGAACCAACTGGTGCTGGATACGCATCTCCTCCATATTGAAATTTAACTCCATCTTTCCATAATCCCTTAAGGTAATTATAATGTTCAATTTGGTTGTCAGGATCACTTTGATTACCCGAAGCCGAATTGTTATAATATACAAATCTTCTCATCCCAAATCTTTCGTTATCTATAGTTGAATCTCCATAACCAATCCCATTACCAGGAACTGCTTCTGTTAAGAAATTAGAAGAACCATTTACAAAAAATGGATTTGCTTTACCATCATTATCCTGGTAAGGCCCTTCAAAGAAATCTACTCCAATAGCAGGTGGATTTGCTCCATAAGGAACTGCTCCATTTGAACAATTATCATCAGTTGCATCTGCATTATAAGCATAACCTAACCCTCTTCCTACATCACAACCTACATAATCATCTTGTGCACAACCTAAATCTGTATCTACATTTTGTCCAAAATAAGTATCAAATAAAGTTTGAGTAGAACGGTTAATCATTTCATAATTATAAAATGTCATGTCGTTTATCTCATCATTGGTTGCAAATGAAAAGGCTTGTCCTCTTATTTCCATTCCTATTGATTCACCTCCAGATTCTGTATGAATATTTCCTCTGTCATTAAAAATCCACCAAATAGTGTAATCTCCAAACAATGTTACTTGACGATCGTTTCTACAATCAATCTCTTCTTCTATGTCATACCAAGGGTAATCACCATTGGCAACATTATAAACGCCATCTCCATCATTGTCATAAAAAGGAGCAATGTAATAATCTTGAAATTTTGAAACATCTCCGTGTGCCGGCCAATCTAGTATACTTGATGGAATTGCATAACCAGGAAAATCATCTGAAGCATTACATAAAGGGTCTTGAGAACAAATATAAAAAGACCTGTAAGTTTCTACTTCCTGTCTTGTGATTACAAAAAACTTATCCCAAGCAGCACATTCTGCTGCATTAATATCTGCTGCACCAAAATCTTTTTTATCAACACCATTTCCTGATCCTGCTGTTGTAGAAAGTGGTCCTGGCCAGTAATCATTTCCATCTGATCTAAATCTAATGGCAGCAAGTTTTAATTGATTAGTAGCATCAACACCCCCCATCCAAAGACCTCCAGCATATATTGGTGAAGTTCCTGCGTCTTTTGGCACGATATAAGATGCTCTAGATAAAGATCTATTATACCATAATAAACCACTGTTTTCTATGTAGGCACTCGCGTTATTAAACTCTAATGTTCGGTTCTGACTAGCTGGCGCACACCCTGCTGCTCTAGTTGCTATGGAACTTCCCGATCTTGAAGAGGTTCCCACCCATTCTCTTGCCGTTAAGACAGAAGATAAAAGTAAACCAACACCTAAAAGAAAAAATTTGTTTGTATTGTAAGTTTTCATATTCTAATATTTTTAAAAATCAAGTTTCACACCAAGTCTAATTGTTCTTGGTAACGAATAATTAAAAGGATTGTTCATTCTTAAAGCATAATACTCTCTGAATGATGCTTCGCTAATTTGACTAGCAATAATTGTTTGGAATTGAGCATCTGATAAAAATCCATCATCATCAGGATTTCCTGTTGCTCTATACACTCCTAATATATTCTTCGTGTTAAATAAATTATTTACCAATAAATATACATTCAATGCTGCAGATTTTTGTTTTTTAGATCCAAACTTTAACATGAAATTTCTATCCACTTGCATTGCAACTCTAAATGTTCCAGGATTTCTTGAACCACTAGGAGTTCCTTCAAGAACTGAAGCTCCTAATCCTGTAAGTGATGATACCGTTTTTGAGGCAGAATAAGGTCTTCCTGATGAATAGTTTGCTGTAAAGTTAACTCCTGTATTTTCAAGAATTTTTTTACCTCCTAATACCAATCCGTTATAATCTTTTCCTTGTCCATATCTAAAATCAACTGTTCCTGTTACAACATGTCTTTGATCATAGCTGTAAGGAAAGATTGCTCTTAAGTTTGGTTGACCAGAGTTAATTAAACTAAGGGACGAACCTGCACTAGATCCAGTTCCTTCTGCAAATTGAAGTGTGTAAGATACTTTCATCCAAAGATTCTTCGATTTTCTTTTGTCAAAAGTTAAAGTAAGTCCCTTTACTGTTCCAAAATCAAGGTTACCAAATGAACGGTAAGTTTTAGGATAAGCTCCCGCAACATTAACTACTGTAATTTCATCTCTTTGCTCTCTATAGAAACCTGCAATTTTCAATGAAGATGATCTACTTAATACTTGTTGGAATCCAACTTCATAATCAATCGTTCTTGTTGGTTTCAAATCTGGATTATTTATTACATCCGCAGAAATATTATCTATGTATAAATAGTCTAAAGGATTCAATCTATTTCCTGTAGTTGGTCTTTGTGATAAAATATCATAATGAGCAAAAAACAAAGCATCTTCCGAAATTGGGAAAGAAAAAGAAATTCTTGGCATTACAATAATAGAAGGTTTATAATCTTCAAATGCATTAGAATTTATTTGATCAGTTGGAGAAACTCCATCTGCTAAATAAGGTGCTATACCATTTGGAGATTCAATTGTAGTAGGGTCTGTTATTTCAATTCCATCTGCATTGTACCAAGTGTTCCCGTTTCTATATCCATTAATAGCTGTAGGAGCATTTATGTCATTTACATAGACAACATAATCATCTCCCATATTTGCAGGGTGACTAATCTCAACACCTCCTGGTAAAGATCCAACTTCTGCAACTGTTCTTGCTGGTCTTAATAAATATTTGTCTTTTAGTACTGATTGATTTGCATCAAATCTATCAACTCTTACTCCTACATTAAATATGATATCATTGAATGAAAATTTATCCATAATAAATCCAGCAAAATAAATTGGTTCAAATGCACCAACTTGTCTTTTGAAATTACCCGATTCGTCTTTCTCTGTAAAGAAATCATCTAAACTTGGGTTAGAATTAATTTTCTTCCCTGTGTGATCATAACCATAGTAACTAATAAAACTTTGATCAAACCCCCCATTTGTTAGTTCGTCTGCACTAAAGAAATCTACATTAAATTGAGATGGGTCCATTGCGTCTACCACAATGAAATCTGATCCGTTTGGATCCAATCCTAAGGATTGTCTTAAGTTATAATCAAAAAACGTTTGTGCTTCGGTACTAATTAACCTATCGTAGGTTCTATATAAATAGGTTCCTTTGTATTCTTCGTTATAACTATCAAGGTTCAACTCTCCAATATGGCTATTTGCCAATTGCCTCATTCTTGTCCAAAGTCCAATTGGTCCAATTCCGTAAGATCTATCTGATCTTTGTTCGTATTCAAAACCTAAAGTCATTGCGTGATCTCCAACATTAGCAGAACCTGAAGCTGTAACTCTAAATTGTCCAAACTCCCCATAATTATATCCTCCTGGCTGAACCCCTACGTTTGTAAATAAGCCATAAACCGATCTTGGTACATCTCCATTTCTTAATGCTTGACCTTGTAGTACATTATCTAAACTTCTTACTCTTCCACTATTAAAATCATAATATTGACTAGTAACTGCAGCTAAATCAGCATTTTTATCTGAAGGTGTAAAGTCAGCAGAAGTTTCTAAAAACCCATTATGAATGTATGTATTAGATGAAGCATCATATTCATAATTATTTTCAAACTGTCTATCAAAATTTCCTACATATCCATAATCGAATAAATTATCTCCATGACGGGTGTTTTTTGTGTTGTTTGATGATTTAGAATAATCAACCATTACAGTATAATAAGCATTTTTAATTTTTGATTCTTTTTCACCTTCTTCAACAACATTATTAGCAAATCTCTGTGTTAATTTACCGTAAGCTCTCCATGTACTATTAGTACTATTAGATAAATTTTCTGAATTTAATAAAGAACTTGCAAAGTTATATCCGTTTCCATTACCCCAATCTAAAGTTCCTCCAAAAGACAAATTAATATTTGGTCCAGTATTTACATCAATTTTTGTAGAAATAGAGGCACTCCTTTGGGCCGCATTCTGTCTGAATTTTATTTTTTCAAAATCATTCATTGTTAAATACTCAGTCTTGTAATTAATCCCATTTGATTGGTTTCTTACAACTGGATTTAACAAAATATCATCTTTCACATCTTGTTTTAACTGAAACTGATCAATTGCTAAAGGTCTTGAGTCTACTATATGACGAGCATTCCCTGAGATAAAGAACCCTAAAATTGGTTTTGTTTTTTTCCCATTTGAATCTTTTTTCATAAAAAGTGGTCCTGATAAACTTCCTTCTAATAAGTTATATCCATAATTATCAGTTCCATAAGTATTATCTCCAATTTTATATCCAGAAGTAACATATTCAATACCTCCAAAATAGAAACTCGATGGGCCTCTAGTTGTAATCGAAATTACACCTCCTGTAGCATCTCCATAACTAGCTGGCAAACCTCCTGTAATTACAGCAACTTCTTGAATTGCTGATTTTGGCAAATTTGCTGACCCTCTTACTTTAATTCCATCTATATAATAGTAAGTAGCATCTGATCTTGCTCCTCTAATACTAGAAATTGCTCCGTTACCATCAGTAGCAACACCACCAACAGTTGCGGCTATAGAAGCTGCAGATCTTCCTGGCATTTTTGCGATTTCATCTTTTGTCATTGTTCCCCCAGAAGATCCTCCGTCTCTATCAATTAATGGCACTTCATAGTCAACAACTGTAAATTCTTCTAATGTTACATCTCCATTTTCTAACAAGATGTTTTGGAATGTAATTTTATTACTCTTTACTATAATCCCATTTACTTGGTATTTTTTATATCCAACAAAACTAACTTTCAATTCATAACTCCCCGGCTGTATAGAATTTATTACAAATTTTCCATCCAGATCAGAAGCGGCTCCTGCCTTTTGTGTTCCGTTTTGAATCAATACTAAATTAACAAATGGCAAGGTTTCTCCAGTTGATTTATCTGTAATTGTTCCCTTAAGCTGACCTGTACCAGCTTGAGAGAAAGCGAATGACAGTGTAAACACTGTAATAAACGTTAGAATAATTTTTTTAATCATATTGCTCTTATTTTATAATGTTTCTAGATTTTAATCGCTTAGAATCTAGCTCATCAATTATTATATTTCAAAACTTTTAAATAGTTACAAGTCGTAAATATAAAATATTTTTAAGTTATTTTAACATAATCTTAAACCAAATATATTAGTTATTTTTTCCTATTGAAAGAAAAGAAATTTAAAAAATGATAAAAATATACATTTCAATATTTTATACTAGAAGTTTAGTAATTATTTAAAGGTCATTTTTTTATAATTACACCCTCTATTTCATAACAAAAGGGAAATTAACGCCTCTTTTTTTTTCTATTAGAGCGCTTCCTATTTCTCTTTAATCTTCTTCTTACCTTTTTATCTTGAATGTTTAAATGCTTTTCTTTTCCTGCCTTTTTAGCTTTTCTAATTTCTTTTTCTTTCTTCTTCTCCATTTTTCTTAATTGCTTTTCTCTTTTTTTAGGAGAAACTGACTTCCCTCTTTTAGATCTTTGGGATAAAAAATCTAAGGGAGAGGATACAAGGAAAATAGCTAGTATAATAGTTGCAATTTTTTTCATGAATAAATATATATATAATCTCAAAATTGAAAGCGGACAATAAAAACAATAAAACTCCAATATTATTGTTAGGTAATTCCATCTTAGATAATGTCTTTTCTTTTAAATACTTTCTCTTTTTACCCTATCTAGTATTCTTAATGTATCATCCTTATCACTTATTTCAGTCCCAATAATTACAATTCTTCAAGAGGTCCTATCTAAGAAGACTTCTTTTCAGACTTAAGACTAAATAATGTTAAAAAACGGAATTTTTTTAACATTTGAAACGTATTGTAAATTAACTTTTTGTAATTTTAGCAGTTATTAAAAGCGCCTTCATGTTAAAAAAAATATTTTTTTTCTTGTTATTATGTAGCATGACTATTTCTTACGGACAATCGAGTATCACTGATTCTTCTATAAATATACCTTTGCTTAAATTAGGTTATTCTGCTAATTTTCCTGGCAAAGATCTGAAAGATCGTTTTGGTTATACTTCTTCCTTAAATGCAAGGTTTGAAATTAAACTAAAGTCCCAATGGATTGTTGGGGTAAAGTATGATTTTTTATTTGGAGGTAATGTTTCGGATTCGGGTATGTTAAAAGAATTAATCACATCTTCTGGAGGAATTATAGGTGTTGATGGTAAATTCTCCACCTACGAAATGCTTCAAAGAGGTCATCACATAGGGGTTTATTTGGGAAGACTTTTACCTTACTTATCTACTAACCCAAACTCTGGGTTTGTTATTACGGCAGGTGTTGGATTATTGACTCACAAAATAAACTTCAATAATATAAATAATGACATTATTCAACTTAATGGGATATACAAAGGCGGATACGACAGGTATACTTCTGGAATATCTTTCACAGAATTTATTGGCTATCGCTATATGAGTAATAATAAATTAATGAATTTTTATTGTGGGATTGAATTTACTCAAGCTTTTACAAAACTAAGAAGAGACTACCAGGTAGATTATGAAATTAATGATCCTAGATTTGGAATGAGGAACGATAACCTTTTCAACATTCAAGTAGGGTGGATTTTACCAATTTACAGCAGAGTTCCTAAGGAATTTTATTATTAAACAATAGAAAATATTTTATACTTAATAGGTGTAAAAATAAATGAATACAACAGTTTTCTTAATCTACTGAAAACGTATTCATTATGCACTTATCTCCGTCAAAATCAACAAAAGTATTGTGAGAAATCCATTCTCCTAGATTTATATAGGTGCTATTTGGTTTTAAATCAACCGTAATTGGAAAATGTCTGTGTCCAAAAATAAAATAATCAAAGTGTTTTTCATTTAGCTTTTCGATAGAGTATTGAATCAACCATTCTTTTTCTCTTCCCAAAAATTTATCGTCATTGACTGAGTGCTTTCTACTTTTTCGAGATAAATAATCTGCTAATCCTATTCCAAAATTAGGATGAAGCCTAGCAAACATCCATTGGCACACTTTATTTGCAAATATTGCTTTTATTATTTTGTACCCTCTATCGCCAGAACCTAGTCCATCTCCATGAGCAATAAGAAATGATTTACCATTAATCTCTACTTCAATTTTTTTTCTTTCAATTGTGACTCCCAGTTCTTTTTCTAAATAATCGAACATCCACATATCATGGTTTCCTGTGAAAAACACAACTTGAATTCCAGAGTCTGTCAACTCTGCAATTTTTCCTGAAAACCTTGCGAAACCTCTAGGTATTACTTGTTTGTATTCGAACCAAAAATCAAATATATCTCCTACCAAATAAATTATATGAGCCGAAGATTTGATTGAATCTAACCAAGACACAATTCTATCCTCTCTCTCCCTGCTCAATTGATGAGTAGGAACACCCAAATGAAAATCTGAGGCAAAATATATTTTTTTATCTTTTGGTAATTCCATTGTTATTTGAACAGTTGTTCCAGTTTTCTTTCTAAGGCAGCTCCACGTAATTTCGTAGCAATAACTTTACCTTCTTTATCAATTAATACTGTATAAGGAATTCCTCTAAATCCGTATAAACCTGTTGCTGCAGAACCCCATCCTTTGAGGTCACTTACATGATTCTCCCAGATTAATCCATCTTTAACAATGGCCGACATCCATTTAGATTTACTCTTGTCAAGTGAAACACTATACACATCAAACCCTTGGTCTTTGTATTTATTATAAAGTCTTACTACAGTAGGGTTTTCCCTTCTACATGGTCCACACCATGAAGCCCAAAAATCAATTAAAACATATTTTCCTCTCAATGACTCTAACGTAATAATTTTCCCTTCAGGGTTAACCATATTGAGTTCTGGAGCGATTGCACCTGTTGGTGTTTTAGACGATTTTTTTGTCTTCTCCGTTTGCGAAATTTGTTTTAATGCAGATTTCAAACTGTTGTGGTAGTTGGAATTGTTATACGATTCTCCTATTCCTTTTTCTGCTATTTGAATTGCTTTTTTCAATTCTTTTGCGTCATTTAAAGCTATAAAGACAGCTAATGATTTTGAGTTCTTTTCAATGAATTCCATTGCGAATTTAGACATTGAGTCTTTTGACACCTCCTTATTATTCTTCATCTGATAAAACTCTTGGACTAATTTACTGTCAGCTGAGCCTTTCAATTCATAATCCTTGTTTTTAAAGTCTGCTGAAGATTTGATAAAAACTTCTTCACCTCCTTTAAGAATCAATAAATGAGATTCTTTTTTGTCGATAGTTAATTGGTAAAAATCATCTAAAACTATCCCTGTTTCCAGCTTGAATCGACCTAAGATATTAATTTTTGCTGAATCAACATATTCCACTTTATTCCCTTCATTGTGTTGAAGATAAATCACCTTACTTCTCCCTTTTTTTATCTTCCCATTTACCGTAGTTAGCTGCTGACTAAACCCTATAGAAGTTACTGTCATTAGGATAAACACAAGGATACTCTTAATTAATTTCATCAACTATTTGTTTTAATTTTTATTCTAATTATTACCTCACTAATTTAATTACAACACTTTTTCCAAAGCCGTTTCAAGTGCTTCACCTCTTAATTTTTTTGCTAATATCTTACCCTCACGATCTATCAATACTGTAAATGGAATTCCTCCAAATCCATAAATTGAAACCGATTGCGATTTCCATCCTTTGAGATCACTCACGTGGTTTCCCCAAACTAATCCGTCATCCTCTATGGCTTTGATCCACCTGTCTTTCTTTTCGTCTAATGAAAAACTGTAAACATCAAACCCTTGGTCCTTGTATTTATTGTATAATTTCACAACATTTGGGTTCTCCATTCTACATGGCTTGCACCAAGAAGCCCAAAAATCTAACAATACTACTTTACCTCTTAAAGAGGAAAGTTTTATATTGGTTCCATCAGGACCAGGAAAATCTAATTCTGGAGCTTCCGAGCCAATTGACAACATTGTCTTCATCTCCATTTGCGCTATGTATTGATTCAAATTGGAGGTATAAGGAGTATTTGGCAGTGTTTTATTCAATTCTTGCGCCACTTCTTTGAACAATGTAAATTCAGATTCTGGTCTTATTTGTTCTAGTACAACTACTAATGCCTCCGAACCTTTATTGTCTTCTATAAATTGATTTCTAAATTTCACAAATTCTTGTGAAGCCATCATAGATTCTTTTTGAAGGATTTCTTGACCTGCAAAATTGTCTGGAGCTATTTGCTTCATTTTCATTGAAATTCCTTGATTGAACAGCATCATATCATACACTTTCTTATAAAAAAGTGCCATTTGTTCTGATTCTTGAGATCCATTCACATTATAATCAATCGTAAATTGCTGATTGTTTTTTATATCTAATTCAATTTTTTTGGTCTCATTTTTTATCACAATAGGTAACGTGTTGACTCTAGAACTTCCAAAATGAAAAATACCTTTATTTGAATCTTGCAATTCAATCTTAAACTCACCATTCTTTCCAACAAGAGCTGAATCAATTGCGCTCATTGATTTATCATTTAGTTTATAAATATAAACCATTTGATTAGACTCCAAACCAAGTGCTTGTATTTTCCCTTCTACTGTAGGGTTCGTCTCATTTACACAGTTTATTAATGTAATGACTCCTATTATTGCTAGAACAATTTTTTTCATAGTTGCTTATTTATCTAGTATTTCTCTCAGTTTTTGATTGGTTAATTTAGGGTCTGCCTTTCCTTGTGAAAGTTTCATCACTTCTCCCATAAATAACCCCAACAATCCTTTTTTTCCTGATTTGTACTCTTCTACTTTTTCTGGAAATTTACTTAATGCTTTGTTTATTAATTCTTCTATTGCTCCTTCGTCAGAGTTTTGAATCCAATTATTTGCCTCTGCTATTGACAAAGGTGATTTTGAAGGCGTTTCTATCAACAGTGGAAATACCTTTTGAGAAGCGACTGAATTACTAATTTTTTTATCGTCAATCAGTTGAATTAACTCCCCAATCTTTTTTGGTTCAACCTCAAACTCATCTATTTCTATCGCTTTTTCATTCAAATACGATTTAATATTTACGGTTACCCAATTGGAAGCAGATTTATAGTTGGAAGTATTCTTAATTACTGCCTCAAAATATAATGCTTCTTCTTTGTTTTCTGTTAATACCAAAGCATCATATTCTGATAGGTTTAATTCTTCTGTATATTTTTTGAATAATTGGTTTGGCAAAGGAGGCATTACCTCTTTTATCTTCTCAACATATTCTGCTGTAACTTGTAACGGTTGTAAATCTGGCTCTGGGAAAAAACGGTAATCATTAGCAGCCTCTTTACTTCTCATGGATATTGTAGAACCATTAGCAGCATTAAAACTTCTGGTTTCCATTTTTATTATTTCGCCTTGTTCTAATAAATCAATTTGTCTTTTTACTTCAAAATCTATTGCTTTTTGAACATTTCGCATGGAGTTCATGTTCTTCACCTCTGTTCTATTACCAAATACTTTAGCCCCTTTTAGCATGACCGAAACATTGGCATCACATCTCAAACTTCCTTCCTCCATATTTCCATCACAAATATCAAGGTAACGAACCAATTTTCTTACTTCAGAAACATAGTCATAAGCTTCCTGAGATGATTTTATTTGTGGCTCTGATACAATCTCAATAAGCGGAACTCCTGCTCTATTTAAATCAATAAGAGAATTGAAAGGATCCAAATCATGAATACTTTTTCCTGCATCTTCCTCCAAATGAATTCTTGTTAATTCTATTTGTCTGGCGTTTCCGTTTTCATCTTTTATCTGAATAAAACCTCCTGTACAAATAGGCGTTTCATCTTGAGTGATTTGGTAACCTTTTGGTAAATCTGGATAGAAATAATTTTTTCTTGCAAAAATCATTTCTTTAGTGATCGTGCTTTCACAAGCCAATCCCATTTTTACGGCAAAATTAATTCCTTGCTTGTTGTATTTAGGCAAAGTCCCCGGATGCCCAAGTGTTACTTCACTCACATTGGTATTAGGAGTAGAACCGTATTCGTTTCTATCGCTTGAATAGGCTTTGGATTTGGTCATCAATTGTGCATGAACCTCCAATCCTATTACTGTCTCGTATTTATCGTAAATAGTACTCAAATTTAGTGTTTTATTAATTTAATACTTTGTGCAAAAGTACTATTAAAAATGGTTACAACATAAACTCCGGCAGGGATTTCATTAGGGATTTGTATTTGCACTTTTTCCAAAAAGTTGTTTTCAAATTTATTACTGACAATTTTCTTTCCATTTATGTCTCTAACTTCAACGTTATAACCCTCATTGTAATTACTCAACCCCATCAAATAGAATTGATTAGATGCGGGATTTGGGAACAATGAAAATCTATTTTTATTTGCTATTTCATCTATTGAAGTTGCTTGAGAAACATCCAATATAAAAAGTCCTTCTTGCATATCTGAAGCTAACAAAACACCCGAAGGCAAAAACGGATAAATTCCCCAACACCCTTTGAAACTTAAAAAATTAAGCTCTTTGGAAGTATCATAAAAACCAGTAAGAATAGGACTTGAAGGATTCTTAATGTTATATACATAAACTCCATTGTAATAATAAGCAACATACATCAAATCTCCTTTTATTATTTGATTATGAAGAATTGCACTGTTGTCTGTTATTCCTACAGTATCTAAAAAAGTAATGTTAGATAAATCGGAAACATCAAGCATTTTCAGTTTTTTACCGTGTGTCTCATCTCCCAATGCATAAGTGTTTCCATCTTCACTTAGCCAACCAGAGTGGTTATATCCTTTGTCGGGATAAGAAGAAATACTTCCTAATAAAACTGGTGTAGTACTAAAATCTACTACGAATAATCCGCTTCCTGCATTGCAGTAGGCTGTATCATTTCTTACAAACACATCATGAACATAACCACCAGATGTACCGACATTTGCTGCCCACCAGGAAATGTCTGTTTCACATCTATAAATTAATTGGGGTGACAATGGATTTGATAATGAGTAAACACTAAATTTTCTGGATGACCCTCCTCCACAAGAATACAATTTCCCTCTCGCAGAGTCTATAAAAATATTATGTGAAAGCTTAATCGCAGTATCTTGATCATATACCAAACTGACTGAATCAGGTAAATAGGATAAATCTACAATTTGTAAAGAACCGTTTCCTTCGTCAGTTGCTATGTACAAATATCCCTGGTAATCGTGATAATCTCTGTGCACAATTTGCCTTCCTGTATCTCTCCCTTGAACAAAATCTACTAGAGTTGGCGATTGAGGATTTGTGACATCAAAAAAATGGGTACCTCTAGTTGTCCCAATAATAGCGTACTCTCTTCCATTCTTAGCATATCCCCATACTTCGTTATAAGCATTGTTATAAAGATTAGTAGCAGACAAGGAATTATCTTTCCAATTATATAACACCTTCATGTTCAAACTATCTTGAGCCAAATAGCCAAAACTCATTGAAAATAAAAGTAAAAAGAGTATGTGTTTTTTCATTGTTATAAAATAAGGAACTAATGTAGCCAAAAAAAGCCTTGCTTTCGCAAGACTTTTTAAGTTTTAATTAAGGATTTTTATTTAGTAATTTTTATCTGACCAATAAACTCTTTGGTGACGTTATTTTTACTTTTTACTATAATTCGATAAACATAAGCATCTGTTTGACTCATCAGTCCATTATACTTTCCGTCCCAAGAGTCTGTAGGGTCAGTTGAATGAAAAATTTCTTCTCCCCATCTATCAAAAATAAATATTTCATATTCAACAATTCCTTCTACAAATACTTTGAATAACTCATTATTTCCATCTCCATTTGGAGTAAATGTATTAGGTGCATATAAAATAAAACCATCCAAAATAGAAACCTCTTTGTTTATAGAGTCTTTACATCCATATTGATTTATGGCCAGTAGTTTCACGTTATACTTTCTTTCCGAATCAGATGGAAATGTAACTGTACAGGGTGAAGTTAATATAGATGTTCCTGTTGGTCCTGCGAAATCAAAATCCCACAAATAACCTAATGCTCCAGTTGTGTTATTTGCAAAACAAACCTTTGTGTCAAACACAAATATCTCTAAAGGTGAAAAGTTGAAATCGGGTATTGGTAGTGGCCTCACAACAATATTTATTGTTGTATCGTCTGTACAAGCAGAATCAGTAGTAACAGTTAATGTTATAGGAAATGCTCCACCTGTAGGGAAAGTGTAAACAGGACTAGGAACAGTAGGAGACCCTGGAATATTCCATGCCCAATTTGTTATTACTCCTGCACTTACTGTAGATAAATCTGCAAATGTTGTTGCTTGAGTTAAACAAGCTACACCCGCATCATAACTGGCAACTGGTTTTGGATTTATTACAATTGGCAATGAAAATGTATCGGCACACATTTTGTCTGTTGTTGCAATTAATTGTACCGTATAGGATCCCACAGTATTGAATGCGTAGGTAGGATTTTGTAATAAACTAGCTCCTCCGTCTCCAAAATCCCAAGCCCAATTCATTGTTGCTAGACTTGCTGGAATAGATGTGGTTGTTATATTTACAGGTGAAGTATTTACAAACTGACATTGATTACTGATAGAAAATTGTGTGTTTGGCAAATCGTTTATTACTACGTTTTTCGTAATTGTATCGGAACAGACTGTTGAACTTTTCACAATTAAAGTTACAGGGATTGTACCTGGCAAAGCATAAACATGGGTTGTGTCAGGAATAAAAGTTGATCCTGAACCGTCTCCAAAATCCCAAGAAAGAGAACTGATTGAACCGGTTGTTGTATTAGTAAATGTTGTCGCAGAGGATAAACAAACCGTATCTGCTAAAAAATCAGCAACTAAAGTTGGATTTACCACTACGGGTTGAGTTAAAGTATCTTTACAGGTAGAATCATCTGACCAAACAATAAAAGTTACTTGGTAGGTACCTGCTGCTGCATACAAATGAGAAGGAGAAATAACGGTATCTGAACTCCCATCCCCAAAATCCCAAGACACATAACTAGTTGGAAAAGTAACATTACTTGAAAACCTTGCGCTATCTCCCAAGCAGATAGTATCGTTTGGAAACTGAGCACTAAAAGATCCTGCATTAATATTTGCTAATGCAGTATCAACATTTTGCTGACTAAGCTGAAAACCAGTAAAAGAATAATATTTTCTTGGGCCTCCAGCCCCTTGAGGATCTCCTGGATTTAAAGCTCTCGTTCCGGCATAACTTCCTCCTTTACTTGATATGGCTGCTCCAGCTTGTTGAGCTGTTGTGTTAGTTCCAAAAGTTACATGATAGACAGTCCATTCTGATAAAAAAGTTAATTTATGTAAATTATATTCTCCGTAATTTGGCAAAGCTAGGGTTGCAAGACCATTGTTTATTAAGTGAGAACAACAACCAGTCCCCCCATATGCGGCATCTGTAAATAAGAAGACTCTAGTATTACAAGCCCCAGTAATTAAATCGACACTTTTTCCTGCATACCAAATACTATCTCTTCTCATTTTCTCTAAAGAACCTGGTAAATGATCTTGAAAATAAGAACTATTTACTGTTCCTCCAGTTGCAAATGCTCTACTCCATGTTTGAGCAGTTGTAGTATTTGTAGTAAATGGGACCGAGATTGCATACGTATGGTTTGTTGCATTCTGAGAAGCATATTGTAAAACAGTTATTTCAGAACCAGGATACTGCCTTAATAATTGGGCAGAAATTGTATCGATAGATCTTTTCATATCTGTAAATTCTGTTGTGGAAACCGATCCAGAATTATCTATAATGAATACCAATTTGGTACACCCACATTGGGAGAATCCCATGCCTAAAACAAGGCTGAACATGCAAGAAAATAGTAACTTCTTCATAAAATTTATAGTTTTAGATTCCAAACCATTGCTTGGATAAGAAAAATACGAAAAATAAACGGAAGTGGTTGCCTATTACAGTGAAGAAATTAACTCTTTTGTTATAATCGTCATTTTAGGTTCAGCTTTATTGGCAACTTCTTGTACAATTTCGTGAGTCATTTCTATAATTTTTCCTGGCACTCCAAGATCTGTAATGATAGAAAAACCAAAACAAGGAATTCCCATATGACGTGCTGCAATAACCTCTGGCACAGTAGACATCCCTACCGTGTCTGCTCCAATTTTTCTTACATAAATATATTCTGCTGGAGTTTCTAAGGTGGGTCCAGAAAGGCCTGCATAAGAACCTTGAGCTACTTTTATGTTATTAGCTTTGGCAATCTCGTGCGCTTTGGCAATTAATTTCTTATCATACGGTTCGCTCATATCAGGGAATCTTGGCCCTAATTCATCTATGTTTTTTCCAATCAATGGATTATCTCCAAATAAATTAATATGATCATCCATAATCATGATTTCACCTATCTCGAAATCTGGATTTACTCCTCCACTTGCATTAGAAACAATCAAGGTTTTTATTCCTAAAAACTTCATCACTCTCACGGGGAAAACCACTTCATTCATGGAGTAACCCTCATAGTAATGAAATCTTCCTTGAAGTGCTACCACTCTTTTTCCTCCAAGTATTCCAATAATTAATTTACCTGAATGTCCTTCCACAGTAGAAATAGGGAAATTTGGAATATTTTCATAATCAAAACTGTGTTCAATTTCTATTTCATTTACAAGGCCACCAAGCCCAGTTCCTAAAATTATTCCTACTTCACACTCGTTTTTTATTCTCTGTTTTAAAAAAGCTGCCGTTTCTTTAATTTGCTTTAACATAGTTTTTTATCAATTTATCAAATTCATTTTTCTTGCTTATTATTTCAATCTCAATGTCGAGATAGTAAACAGGATATTTTTCCAATTCTTTATAGGACTTTAGTCTCATTGCATCTTTTTCTGTAGTTATGAGAAACTTTTTCTCTGTCGTAATGTTTTCAAAAGTAGTTATAATATTTTGAATATTTTTATCAGTAAATGAGTGATGGTCGGGAAATTTCAAATGAAGTAACTCTTTATTTTTCTCTTCCAGGTAATTTTGTAAGGGTTTTGGATTTGCAATTCCTGTGATTAACAACAGTTCGTCTATGGAGTCGAATTCTAGCACACTCTCATCCCAAACAGATCTTAATTTTCCATATTTAATTCTTGAAAAGAAAACTTGCTGGTTGCCAGTTGCCTTCAATTTACTTTCCATTTCCCCCTGTTTTTCTGTAGTCAAATCATTTGGGCATTTGGTTACAATAATTACATCTGCTCTTTTCTTACCATAAGGAAACTCACGTAAATTACCCGTAGGCAATATAAAATCTTTATAAAAAGGAGACTTATAATCCGTCAATAATACAGAAAATCCAGATTTTATTGCTCTGTGCTGGAATGCGTCATCCATAATTACCAAATCTGGTAATTCTTCTTGTGACATTATATTTATAATTCCATTCACTCTTTTGGCGTCTACATAAACAGAAATGTCATCAAATTTAGAATAAAACTGTAACGGTTCATCTCCTATATCTTGGGCTGTGGAAGTTTCCTTTGCTTTTTGATATCCTGTTTTTATTCTCCCGTAACCTCTTGATAAGGTTGCTGTTTTATAATCGCACTTCAGTAATCTTATTAAATATTCTACGTGAGGAGTTTTTCCTGTTCCTCCAGCAGAGAGGTTTCCAACTTGGATAGTTTTTACATCAAATTCACTTGATTTCATTATTTTTTTATCGAACAAAAAATTTCTGAAAGCAACTATTAATCCATATAAAATAGAAAATGGAAATAGAATATAGCGAATGATTTTTACCATTTCCCTCTAAATTCTTTTGGGTAACAAACGAAATACTTTTTCACTGGTTCTGTCAATGATTGAATGTTAAAATTATCGGAAGCGTCAGTAATATTTAGAATGTCCCCATTTTTATATTTAATGTTAATTACGTCTTCTTTTGCATTATATGCATTGTTTGTAATTGCACTGTCAAATACAATATAGTTCACTTCTTCGTCTGAAATGGAGTAGGTTTCTTTTACTAACTTTCTCAATCCATTTATTCTAGTCTCTTCAAAAGATTCTTTTTGAATAATAATTTTTGGTAAATCTCTATTTATTAAAGCATTTGAAATTTTGGATAAAGTAAAATCTTCGTGCTTTGCCCAAGTTTTGATTGCACTGTATAAATCTGTATCGTCCAACTGTGTGAAAGCTTCTAGCACTTCGTTTGTGTCAAAGTCAGCTTTTGAATAATTATTGTAAAGAAACTTTTTTAGAACAGGACTTGCGTGCAATTCCACTCCATTTTCTGCTAAATATTTGGCTCTTTTAAGAATACGAACCAATAAATTTTCTGCTGCTAAAACCGTTTTATGCAAATACACTTGCCAATACATAAGTCGCCTAGCTACAATGAATTTCTCTATGGAATAAATTCCTTTTTCTTCAATTACCAATTCATCATTGTGCACATTAAGCATATTAATTATTCTATCACTACTTACAACACCTTCTGATACGCCACTGTAAAAACTATCTCTTTTTAGATAGTCTAATCTATCCATATCTAATTGAGATGAAACCAACTGATGAAGGAATTTTTTCTTGTAATTATTTCTGAAAATTTCAATTGATAAATCTAACTTTCCTTCAAACTCTTCGTTCAATTTATTCATCAAAAGAATAGAAATATCTTCGTGACTCACTCCTTTCACCAAAGTATGTTCTAAAGCATGAGAAAAAGGTCCGTGACCTATATCGTGTAATAAAATTGCTATTAAGGCCCCCAATTCCTCTTCTTCAGAAATCTCTATCTCTTTTAATTTTAATACATCAATTGCATTTTGCATCAAATGCATGGCTCCAATTGCGTGATGAAATCGTGTGTGATGTGCTCCAGGGTATACTAAATAAGATAAACCCAATTGTTTTATTCTATTTAATCTTTGAAAATATGGGTGATCAATTAAATTAAGAATAATAGGGTAACGAATTGTAATAAAACCGTAAATTGGGTCGTTAAGTATTTTCATAGTAAGTAATAAATCGGAATATCCGATATTTACACAAAAATAACAATATTAAACCACTTAAAATTAGATTCACCAAGTGAATCTTAAGTGAAAAAAGTGATTTATTAATCAAAAAATATGGCAGTAAAAATTTTATGGGCAGATGACGAAATCGATTTACTTAAGCCTCACATCATGTTTTTGGAACAAAAAGAATTTGAGGTAGATACTATAAACAATGGCTCTGAAGCCATAGAAATGGTTGAAAAAAACAACTACGACCTTGTTTTTTTAGATGAAAATATGCCAGGAATTTCAGGATTAGAGGCTTTGAGTGAAATAAAAAGATTGAGACCCTCCTTACCTGTAATTATGATTACCAAAAGTGAGGAAGAAGCAATTATGGAAAGTGCTATTGGAAAAGACATCTCTGATTATTTGATAAAACCCGTAAATCCAAATCAGATTTTACTTTCAATAAAGAAAAATATAGACCAAAGCAGACTGGTGAGTGAAGAGACTACTTCTAGCTACCAACAAGAGTTTCGTAACATTGCAATGCGATTAATGGACAGGCTTGATATTGAGGATTGGAAAGAAATGAATGATCACCTAGCTTTTTGGGAACTGAAAATGGATAAATCGAAAGACAAAAGTATGTCTGAAATTTTTGAAATGCAGAAAAAAGAAGCCAATCAACAATTTTCTAAGTTTATTGAAGACAATTATTTGTCTTGGTTAAATGGAACTTCGGATGAAACTCCAATTCTTTCCCATACTTTGTTTAAGCAAAAAATTGCTCCATTCATCAAGGATAAAAAAACATTTTTGATTGTGATAGACAATTTTAGGTACGATCAATGGAAAGTTCTTGAGCCGTTATTTGGCGAATACTTTGATGTGGAAGAAGAGGACACCTACTTTAGTATTTTACCAACTGCAACTCAGTATGCTAGAAATTCAATTTTTGCTGGACTTATGCCTTCAGAAATTAGAAAAAAATTCCCGTCAAAATGGGTAGAAGAAGATGAAGAAGGAAGTAAAAATAACTTTGAGGAGGATTTTCTGCTTGATCAGATGAAAAGGCTTGGAATTAGCTTAAAAACATCCTACAACAAGATTACAACTAATGCAAAAGGAAAGAAACTGGTAAATAGCTTTTCTGATTTACTTCAAAATGACTTCAATGTAATTGTTTACAATTTTGTAGATATGCTTTCTCATGCCAGAACAGATATGGAAGTAATAAAAGAATTGGCAGATGATGATTCTGCTTATCGTTCAATTACCGAATCTTGGTTTAAGCATTCTCCCCTTCTAGAAATAATTAAAAAAATTCAAGAAAGTGGACACAACATTTTGCTTACTACCGATCATGGGATGGTAAAAGTTACTTCTCCTATAAAAGTTATTGGAGACAGAAGTGTAAATACTAACTTGAGATATAAACTTGGCAAAAACCTAAGTTACAAAAGCAAAGATGTTTTTGAGATTAAAAATCCTGATGATGCCTTTTTACCAAAAATTAATCAAAACACTCGATATATTTTTGCTAAAGACGATACATTCATTGCTTACCCTAATAATTATAATTACTACGTAAATTTTTACAAAGATACTTTTCAGCACGGGGGTATTTCGTTGGAAGAAGTGATCATTCCTATTATAAGATTGAAAGCAAAAAAATAGCCTTCCTGTAATAAGTTCCTTTTTGCTTAGTTCAAATGGGTTGAATTAAAAAACCTCCAAGAGTTAAATCTCTTGGAGGTTTTTCTTTGTTGAGACAATAAAAAAGCCAAAAAAAAGCCTGATGGAATGTCCATCAGGCTTTTTGAATTTATATACTCTTCTTATTTGTTTAGTATGATTCTGTGTTGTTCTTGTCTTCCTTCACCTTGTAGGATTAGGATATAGACTCCAGAATTAAGTTTTGTTAAATCTACTTGTTTTCTACCGTTGTGGTTGAAATAATAAGCTTCATCATACACCACTCTCCCTTGTATATCTATCACTTTCACACTTGATTTGTTTGCACTTCCTTCGTTAAGGATAGTAAACTGACCATTGTTTGGATTAGGGAAAATTCTAAAGTTTGCAACTTCATCAATTTCATCAATTCCAGCAAAAACAGTGTCTCTAATACTAAAGTTATCGATAAACCAATCGTTATCTTCATTAGAAACAGAAGATGCAGCATAGAATCCAAACTTAACTACTCCTGTTTGGTTTCTTAACGTGTAAACGATATGATCTCCAGTATTTGAAGGTGCATTTCCAGTGTCAAACAATTGAAGAATATCAGTAGTACTCCAAGTTAATCCATCATTGTATGAAACAACTAAAGCAACTGAATCATCTACACCTACAACACCTGCTGTTGAATTAGCATAATCAGTAAGTGCAATGTCAAATTCTATAATGTGATATCCACTTGGGTTTGTTCCTAAATCAATAGAAGGAGAAACCAACCATTCGTATCTGTTAGTTGAATATAAGTTCATTCTAGCAGCTCCTGTAGTTCCAACATTTCCAAATCCATCAGGACCCCAATTTGAAGTTCCATATGCAAGAGTAGAATTTGTTCCTAATACTCCTTGTGCTTCTTGCCAACAGATTGGTAAATCAGTGTTCGTATAGTTAGCGAAGTTTTGAAAATAAGGTGTTCCTGTAGAAGAAGGACATCCTGTTTCTCCACAAAATGGTCCAGCCCATGCACTCGTATCTCCATTTGTACAAACAGCTTTTATCCAGAAACAATATTCTGTAAGTGGATTAAGCCCAGTTACTGAAACAAAGTTAAATGCAGAAGTAGTAGTATTTCCTCCAGTTGGATTAGTAACTGGATCATATCCTGCAGGTCCGTAGTTAATAATAAAACTAGTTTGAGTAGTATCAACATTCCAACCTAGATTCAATTTATTTGAATCTACTCCACTATTTAAGATAGTAGGGAATGGTGCTTTTTCACAAGAAGGAATAACTTCAAAACAGAAATCATCAATTGTCAAACTTCTGTATGTAGAAGTTGCAACATACTGAAATGCAATTCTTGTATCTGTTCCAATATATGAAGCAAATGAAACTTTAAAGAATTGGTAAGAACTCGATATAGTCTTAATTGTATCAATAGGATTAAATGTTCCAGGATTTGTTGGGTCACTCATTGTTCCTAAAATAAGAACCGTATCTGTAGTAAATGATCCATCTACCCAGAATGAAGCTCTGTGAGTTCCTGCACCTACGGCTGTCATTTCAGGTGAGATTAAGAACATAGTTGCTCCTCCATCACTTCCTGAATTCATTTGAACTGCACTTGGTGCTGCACTTCCTCCAAAAGTATTAATTCCTACAGTAGATGATCCAGTTGTTATAATGAATTTCTCCCAACAGATAGGTAATTCTCCTGCTGAATATCCTTCAAAGTCTTCACATAAATCGAATACTGGTGCACAATCTGTACAGAATCTCATTGGTCCAATCCATAAACTAGAATCTCCAACTGTACAAATACTTCTCATGTAAACATCATAACAGGTACTTGCTGTCAATCCTGTAATAACACCAGGACTTGTTGCAGAACTAACTGTTGTTCCTGATCCTTGAGTAAATCCAGGTGTTCCGTATTCCAAAATCCATGAACTATCTGCCGCTCCATTTGTCCAGCTAATGTTAGCTGTTGTTTGTGTTGCGCTATCAAATGTTAATCCTAATGGTCTTGGACATGTTGGCACTTGAACAACTGCAAAGTTGTCAATAAATGCATCATTGTCTTCGTTAGAAACAGAAGACTCTGCATAAAGTCCAAACTTTACTTCTCCTGTATATCCAGCAGCAGTTAAGTTATAGTAAAAATAATCTCCTGTATTAGATGGCATATTAGCAGTATCCCATTGAGCCAAGATATTTGTATCAGACCAAGTGTTTCCATTATCAGTAGAAATAACTAGAACTAATTTATCATCTGGTCCCATTAA
>Ga0307996_1000099_pt1 | contig 23394 bp, 18 predicted proteins | sample Davwhametageno35_FD_203143 | JGI IMG/M metagenome (GOLD analysis project Ga0307996, IMG submission 203143) | Marine microbial communities from Davis Island wharf, Antarctic Ocean - #35 | ecosystem: Environmental > Aquatic > Marine > Unclassified | place: Antarctic Ocean: Davis Island wharf...
ATTGCAAAAAACTACCTATTCATATTCTAATGTAACCAAGCCTTTAGAGAGTATAATAGAATACGATAGACACGGATATAAAAACTATATAGATGAGGGAAGTTTTTATTTTGCAGAATTTACTCTAGGAGTAAAGTTATTCTTTATTTCTAAGTAAATTTAATTCCAAGAAAACTGACCTTTCCAAACTAAAGAAAGTTCAAATCCACCCTGGTAAACCGAAGCAGTCCTTAGTTTTGATATATTGATATCATAACTAGCTCCAATTTGTATTTTCTTAAACCAATCGAATTTTACAATAGCAACAATAGCATCTTTATGTCTGTATATACCACCAAACTCTAAATATGAGGCATTAAAATAGCCTGTATATCTAGATTGCATACCCACGTTCATTTTGTATGTTGCTCCTAATGCAATAACAGAACTTCCTCCTTGCAAGGAATAGAATGCAGTTGGGATAATGTAATCATTACCATTTTCTAAAGGAATTTCTGAAACAGCATGTCCAATAATTCTCATCCTTCTTTGATCAATAGAGCTATTATTCGCAAGAGTAGCTTTGTAAGTTTGGGTAGCATTCAGTACACTAATTCCAATATTAGTTTCATTCTTTTTTCTCCCGAAGAAACGAGCTAAAAACCCAACATTCATATCAAAATATGTAGAAGATTCATTCAGGTTATTTTCGCCTGTTGGAAGTGCAGCATTGTATTTTGTGCCGTCATATTGATTATCCCATTTAAGGTTATCATAATTGGCACTAACTTGCCCGTATTCAAATCCTAAACCTAAAGACAAGTCCATTTTCTTTGTCAAAGTAACAGATTGAGAAATAGAAATAGTTCCTTCTGTTCTTCCATAATTAGTTTTACCTGCTTTGTCGTTATAAAATGAAACTCCTAATCCAGTAGATTTTTGATCTTGATCATTTCTCCTAATTGGCATATCATAAGAAGCAAAAATTGTTTTGTAAGAATTACCAACAGTAGCCCATTGATTTCTATAATTAATGTTTGCTCTATAATCTCCAAAATAAGAACCCGCATTGGCAGGATTTAACAATAAAGGCGCTTCATACCATTGAGAAAAATGTATTCCCTGACCTATGGATGTAAATCCAATAGAGGTGATAAATAGTATGAATAATATTTTTTTCATCAGTAGCATAAATATCTATATCCGATTATTGGCTCGGCTTAGCGTTTTAAGGTTGCGTCTCCTTTTTCATTCAATTCTTCTCCACTAACTAGTTTCATAGTTACATACCAAAAATAAACTCCAGCCTCTAATTCTCTCCCTTTATAAGTTCCATCCCATCCTTGATCTACATCTATAGATTCAAAAACCATTTTCCCCCATCTGTCAAATACTCTAAAACTTAATTCTTCCGCTTCACTGGATCTCACATAAAGAATGTCGTTTACTCCATCTCCATTTGGAGAGAAAATATCCGCAATAAAAAACACCTGATCTGAGACACAGATATCTTTCGTTAAAGTATCAAAACAAGGTCCGTTATTTTTTACGATTAAAGTCACAATATAGTTACCTCCATTAGCATAAGTATTTGTTTCAGATACATTGGTTGTGACATAAGGTAAAGTATTTCCGTCTCCAAAGTCCCAAGTTCCAGTAACTGCCCCCATAGATTTATCTATTACAGTAATAGTCTTGTCTAGAGAACTCAAGCATTTAGGATAACTATTAGGATTTAAATCAAAATCTGCTTTTAGGTAGCCATATCCAGGAATTACAAGAAATGTATCGATATAACATCCAAAACTATTTGAAATTCTTAAATAAGCACTGTCATTCCCAATTCCAAAAATAGTATCTCCTAAGACACTGGGTCTAGTCCAAATAAAATTATAGATAGATTTCTGTGTAATATCGTAACTTACATAGCCTATTTCTCCAAAACAAACTGGCTGACTTGTAAACACAGTTGGACTTATTGAAAGTACTGTAACAGTAGTAGTGTCAGAACTTGGTTCTGAACAACCATCATTTATTGTTGCAATATATTGTGTCGTTACAGTTGGAGATACAACATCTGTGTTTGTTGTAATGGCAGAATGCGACCAAGAGTAAGTATAGGTAGGATTTGGATATCCACCAATTGCTGTAGCTGTTAGTGTTGCATTATCACCTAGGCAAATAGTATCCGTAGATGAAGCTAAAGTAGCTAAGATAGAATCTCTAACCACAATATTTTTCTCATCAGTTGTATAACAAGCTCCTGATCCAAATGAATAGATAATTTGATGTATTCCTGGACCTGCAACAGCTGGATTAAAAACCCCTAAAGTTTTATTGTAATTGCCAGTTCCAGACCATGTTCCTCCAACAGGAACTACTGGAATAGTAATGTTTTGATTGATAAAGCAAAAAGTATCTGGTAATATAATATTGGCTGCTGTAAATTGATTTACTGTAACGTTTATCGTTTTGTCACAAATTCCTCCTTGTGTTTTGTATGTAATTACATTCACACCTATAGTAGCTAATGAAGGATCAAAAAGTCCTGTGGTAGAATTTGTAATTCCAATTCCTAACCATGTAGCTCTAGAAAAATTATTCACACTGTCTAGTTTGAAAGGAAGAACAGTATTACAAATTATAGTATCGGTATAGGAAAGTGAATCGGGATAGATTGCTATAATAATTGAATCTTGGCAAGTGTTTTTGTCATAAAAAATTGTGTGGAATCCATTTCCTAAAAAGTTTGGATATAGGTATGAATTAGTTCCATAAGTTGTTACTCCATTACCAGACCAAGTTCCATAATTTGGATTTGTTGTTAATCCAGGAATAGATGCTAATAAAACAGAATCTTGACTTGGACAGTAATAAAGAGTATCCTGAACAATATTTGTCTGTACAACATCCATTAATAATGTATCGGCACATCCTTTAAAAGTATACACAAGATTACTCATCCAATTTCCGACCGTAGCACTAGGATTAAAAGTTCCTGCATTTGTGTCTGTAATTCCATTCCCAGACCAAGATCCACTTAATGGAGATGCTGAAGCCAAATTAAAAGGGAGTTGTGAAGGACAAGCATTTGTATCTGGACCTGCATCAACTGATACAACAACCATATTTACTGTGTCACTACATCCTTTGAAGAAATAATTTACCAAATTACTTCCGTTATTTGCTGTAGAAGGATCAAAAATTCCTGAGCTTGCAGAAATTATACCTGTTCCAGACCAAGTTCCTCCAATTGGAGTAAATGGAATATAAATTGCAGGTGAGTTTCCACAAACAGTATCTGTTAAATAAGAAAATACTATAGTATCAACTAATATATTAATAGAATCTAAACAACCATTTACATTATAATAGGCTGTAAAGTTTCCATAAACGGAGGGAGTAAATTGTGCAGTTGTTGAATTTACATTCAAACCTGTCCAGATTCCACCAGTGGGTGTTCCAGCAAAAAGACTAACAGGAATACCACTTGCACACAAATTTGTATTAGGCCCGGCATTTGGATCTGTAATAGAAATCAAAACAGTATCTATACAAGAGTTGAAAGTATATGTAATTAAATGAGTTCCGGCTCCAGCAAGAGATGGATCAAATGTCCCTAATGTTGTACTCGAAATTCCATTTCCAGTCCATATTCCTCCCATTGTTTGTGCAGTTAAATTGATTGGTAAATCGTAAACACACATAGGACTTACGGCATTAATATTTGGGTTTAAGATACTTATTGTTATTGTATCCAATAATATTAATCCTGTTGATATTTCTGTTACTTGTAAATAAAAGGTTGTATCTCCAATTGGACAAATGTTGAAAGGACCAGCTAAATTTGGTAGTCCATTACTCCATAAATAAGTATAGCCATCACAGCCACTTACAACGGCTGTAATATTTGTACAGTTATTTACACATATTGTATCGTTATATGTTGTGTTTAAAGTAAACGGACAATCCGTAATTAAGAAAGTGTCTTGTGCAAATATTGAAATAGGACCTTCACATGAGTCGGTAAAATTCAGGTTAAAGTCTAAATAGTATTCACAATTTTGTGAAAATTGAGGGTTAATTCTTATTCTGACAGAATCTAACATTCCATTTACACAATTAAGAGGAATTACATTTGTTATATTAAATATTCCTGCAGAACTAGTTAGTGTAAAAACACCAGAATCAATAAAATAACAGGGAATAGATTTATCAAACCTTACCTTAAAAAACCGATTGTTACATTGTGGAGGTTCTGATGTATTGGTAAAAATGTCTAAATTTTTGTCTAAAGTATCCAATATTTTGATGGTAACAGAATCTGTGTATTGCTTTCCCGTAGTGCTTTCGGTTACAGTTACGTAATATTTTGTTGTCACAAGAGGACAAACATTATGAGGACCTGCTGTAGCTGGTAATCCATTACTCCATGCGTACGAATAAGTGTTACAAGTTGCTGCATTGGTTACTTCTAAATCTGCACAGTCACCAAAACAAAGAGAATCGTATGTCGTGGTTAATTGTGCAAATAAATTACAATTTACAAAATCGAAAGTATCTTTAATATTGAAATTATAGACACTATCACATATATCAGGAATATTAATATTCATATTCATTATATACTCACAATTATATACAAAAGGAGTACTAAGCCATATTCTAGCATATCTTGAACTATCTGAAACACATCCTACTTTTGTTATGTTACTAACTGTAGGAGGGTTGTACCCCGTAAACGTAACATTGGAACTTACAATGGAATCACATTGTACATTTTTATCAAATTCAATAAGGAAAGAAATTGAATCACATTCTGGAGGTTCAATAGCACTAATATTAAGTGTTGGTGGGGTAACTACAGGTGCGTAAGTATTCCAGTTGGCTATCCATCCTGGAAATTCCAAAACTCCATCTGATTTAAAATGAATAGTTAAACAACCAGAATTTGCAATTATTGTTCCTGGTAGTGAAGCGTTAAGATTTCCAGAATACTGTCCTAATCTTGGAGATAAAATATCTGGACCATTAAAAAAAGTTAATGTATCTAAAAGTGATTCTGTATAAAAAGAGGTAAATGTATAATATACTGTTGCACCTGTTCCAGGACAAATTGAAAACGTGAAATCTTCATTTGCATTATATTGTCCTGCAGGAAAAATTTTTGCGTCAGAATCAGTATGAATACCGTCACATTCTGCAACAACAGTATCTTTCATTGGGAAAGTTGATTGAGAATCAACATTAAATGAAAAGATAATAGAAAACACAAAGAATATCAGAATTCTTTTAGACATATATAAGCTTTTTTTATTTATTAACTGTTATAGATGAAGTAGTTACTTCATTACTCCAATTGCCAGCTCTGTCTTTCAATTTTACTGTAAAACTTGTTGTTTCAGTTGAATCTGAATCTAAAACAAAAAGTCCTGCTAAATTAATTTGCAATTCACCTTCTATTTGTATTTGAGAACTAGGAGGTGTTAAGGGTTGAATATGGTGTTCATCTGCATCAGGAAGCCTTGAATCATGAATTAGTAAAGTATATTCATCAGGGTCATCTGTTCCAATATCTCCATCTCCATCTTTATAGGAAATGATAAGTTTTATATTTGAACTAAATTCAGAAGTTGAGGAAGGAGTTAGACTAACAAATTCTATTTCTGGAATGTCACTGTATGCTTCATCATCTTTTTTGCATGAAAAAAGTAAAATGATAGATAAGGATATTAATATTAATTTATTCATGTTTATATTAAGTAAAGTGTAAATAAATAGATTGCAGGTCTAGAACTTCCATCACTAGGATTTTCTGCAGGAGTCGAATGATCTGCATCTTGAACATAAACTCTTACAAATAACAATGTACCAGACGTGTAACTACTTAAGTCAACATCTAATTTATGAGTAAAAGAGGCTGAAGTACCAGAAAAATCATTTGCAGTAATTGAAGATGAAATGCTCATTGATTGTGCAAGAACAGTATCGAATTCAAACATAGAAGTAGATACTTTTACTTGATTTACTGTCATACTAGAACCAGGAGTACTATCGTCATCTACAGAAAACCAAAAATCTACGTTAGTTCTTGGTACAAGTATTGGTGTAAGTCCTGCGCCAGGAGCTCTCAGTTTTGGTGATGTTGTATTATTATTATCATAAACATTAAAACCAGTAACTATAGGGTTTGGATTTCCAATTGCTGGAGTATTTCCATACATGTCCTTTGCCCCGTTATTTATCCAAGTTTTTATTGCATTTATATGGGCTAGTTTATTTACTATCCATTCATCAGCATAAACTGGAGGCATTATTCCAGATGTACTAGGCAATGCAATCAATAGCCTTTCGTGCATTAGTGACATATCTGCATCTCCAGGTTTCACTCTATAAGTAAAGCTATTTGAAGCATCATTTGTCAATACATTATGGTAAACTGTATTGTTGTAAGCACTTGTAATTGTTCTAAAATCTGGTTCAAAACTCCCATCATGGCATCCTGAGTTTGCACAGGTAGGTTTGAAAACTGCTGCATGTAAATATCCAAAATTGGATGTAGGTAAATTTGCTAAAGTTGGTTCTTCGTATAGTTTTTGTGTAGAATATCCAGTGTAAGGATTTTCAATTTCGTTTTTCTTACAACCGTAAGTAAAAATAAATATTCCTAGAATAACCAAAACAGAATTATTTTTTAAATTAAATTTCATTGATTATAATTTTCTAATTAATGATTGACTATTCCCATGAAGGTATCCAGAAGATAACATTTCGCTTTCAACTCCTAAGATATGTCCTACTGTTATTGCTGCATCAGTATTCAATGGTGAAGAACTACTAATTGGTGCAGTTGCCTTATCAGGATGATTTGTTATCGATTTTCCAGCCATTAATGTAAATACCCTTCTAGTATTTGCATCTGAATGATCAAATGCTCTAAAATTATTTTCTGTATCCAAAATTGGATTTGGATTTAAGTTTCTTCCACAATCTGGAGTCGCTATAATAATTGTATTTCCTGCCATTGCTGGAATTTGATTTTGGATGTAATCCCATAAAAACCCTACTGCATGATCTGCTTTATGAATTGCTCTTAAATATCCAGTAAAATCTGAGTGACAAGTATCCGGGCCGTCAATTTTCACCACTGTAAGTGCTGGGTTAAATTCTTTCATAACTTCACATGCATAACCTACTGTCAAGCCATCTCCTCCAGAAACTGGGGGTTGAAGAACACTTCCTGCTTGTTTTTTCAAGAACATATTTTTCATGAAAGCTTTTATCTGAGCTTTTTCAGCTTCAGTATTTCCTACAACATCCAGCACATTATTTTGTGTCAAACTTTCGTATGAGTTATCCAAAAAGTATTTCATTTTATACATTGGAGATAATTCATTTTGAGGATGATATACCTTTGCATTTTTCAAAAATTGATCACCTTGTGAACCAAAAGTAACTCCAGGGATAAACATATTTGCGCCATATTTTGCTCCGTAATCAGGGTCGTCACTGTGATTATATAGTGGGACTGAATTTCCTAATGAATTTCCTAAGAACCAGGTGTCAGTTGCCTTATATCCTCCGTGTTTCCTCAAATACTCAAATATTGTTGGTGTTTTTGGTCTGTCTAATAGAGGTTGAGCAAGATTTGTATTTCCTTGAAGTAAAGCAATTGAACCTCCATAATGTCCTGCTGCAACTGCATTTACTTCTTTAAATAAGACACCTTGAGAGTGCAAGGGAGTAGTTAAAATTGGTGAGATTGGCGTATTTCCACTTATTCCCGTTCCATATACTACTTTTGATGTTGGTGCAGCTCCTGCAAGCATATTAGGCATAATATTTCCCGGTACATTTAGTGCAGGTATAGGATTCCAAGTATACTGACTTTGTGTCAAGTACATCTGGTCTACAGTTTCTTGATTTCTAATTCCACCAGCATACATTACTAGTATTACATGTGGTGCAATTTGAGATCCAGATGGAGCAAAAAGTCTACCACTTGGTAAAATATATGGAGCTACAAATGCACCAGCAGCAGTTAACGTGGCTTTTTTTATAAATTCTCTTCTTTTCATAATGAAAGGGTGTTTTAATTCTTAGTAAAATAAATATTCGTTAGAAAGTGCAAAGGAAAAATAGACAATCTCTGCAGATCGTAATGGATCATTTGTTATTTCATTTCTGAAATATTGCTTTTCTCCCTCTGTAGGCCTTCTGATAAGAAATCTTTCATAGGAGTCTTTCACAAACTTATCAATATCACTTCTCATTTCAGTATTAGAGGGTATTACAGGAATAGGAGAGGTGCTATTCATAAAATTACTTATGATAACTTCTCTTGCCAATTCTTTATCTCCTATAGATGTAATACATTGTCCTGCTCTGTAAATATCACTGGCAGATAAAGCTTGCTGGAATAGATTAGTATATACTACTGCTATCCATTGACTTTCAGTTTTTTCTTTCAGTTTAGAAGACGCAGAAGAATATAGACTTACATTTTCTACTTGAAAGACCTTATCATCAATGGTATCTTTTTTACAACTTGAAAAAGTAAAAACCAAAACCGAAGTTAAAATTGCTATTTGTTTAAATTTCATATTAAAGATTGTATTAAAAGTTTGCGTATTCATCAGTTTTCATAACTTCTCGTATAATATAGGCTATATCATTATTGGTTTCAAGATGGAGACTATAATGATACAATTCACTAGTATTTGGGAATCTACTTAAGAAAGATCTATAAATCCAAGTTACTGTTCCGTTATTGAATTCAAGACTGTTAGTTATTATTTTAGAAAAGTCATATTTACTTCCTCCTGGTTCACCCAGTATAATATCGGCCAAATCGCTCTCGACCATATTATAGCTAGATGTAAACTCTTGAGTTGTTGGAAATCTATATAGGTTATTATCAAAAACTGCATTCACATAATTAAATGAATTCATATTTATTTGATCATAAATTCCATTGTAACACATTCTTCTGCACATTTCATTAAAAGTAATACTGCCATTTCTTAAAGCAGTGTCAGAGGTTAAAACATCTCCGTAAATTTTCGCCTGTTGTTTGTTCCAATTATAACCCAGTATATTTCCCATTAAAGAATCGGTATAAGCATTACTTTCTGCAATTCCTTTTTGTTGAGCAATTGCAAAATCAGGAATTCCTTCAAGAAATCTAGCCTTTTGTAACCCATAAATGTTAAGATAAAATAACTGATTAAAATTATCTCCGTTACTTTGAATTGTAGTATCAGACTGAAGATTTTTTATTATAGATTCTCTTGTGTCGAAGTTTAAATTATTTGCTTCCAATAATTCTACCAGAGAATCCATTTCCACATCTAACGGTTCTCTACCTGACAAATCAATAAATAATCGGTTGACGTAATTTTTAACTTTTATTGTAGGGACTCCATAATAATTTGGCGCTGTATTTCCAGCAATAAATTTATCTTCTTTTTTGCATGACATCAATGCAAGAAAAATACTGGCTATAAAAATTATACTTAGTTTTTTCATCTATAATATATATTAAAATGCTTATTAGATAAACCAATAGGTTTTCAGTCTACAATTTAATAAATATTATTATAAGTTGAAAGTTAATCTATTGTTAATTCTTTTTAAGAATACGTGATTAACTAAAAAAAGTTGCCGTTTTTCAACCTTTTTTTAGAAAACAGAAAGAACTTTATATAAGTTCCTCTTTTTTATTGTTTAATAGTTTAAAAAATAAAAGATGTTTAGAGGTCTTTCCTTCAATTTTAATCCATTTTTTAAATTTAAAAAACCATTTTACTTGTCTAGAAATTAATCCTTTTTTGAAATAAGCCTCTATAAATGGATGAACTTGAAGAATTAACCCTTTAGATTTGTCAGCATGCTCTATAGCATGTTTAATTTGATCTGTAATTAAAATTGCAGCTTGAACTTCTCCAGTCCCATGACAAGTTGGACATTTTTCAGCCGTTTCTATAGATGTTTCTGGCCTCAGTCTTTGTCTTGTTATTTCAATTACACCAAATTTACTTGGAGGGATAAGATTATGCTTAGCTCTGTCAGAGCTCATTTTTTCTTTTAGGAATTTGTATAATTTTTGATTGTTTTCTTTTTTATACATATCAATAAAATCGACAGCAATAATACCTCCCATGTCTCTAAGTCTTAAAACTCTTGCGACTTGTTCGGCTGCATCCAAATTTACTTGTAATGCATTTGCTTCTGCATCATTTTCCTTTCCTTTCCTATTTCCGCTATTTACATCTATCACGTGCATAGCTTCTGCATGGTCTATAATTAAATAACCTCCGTTAGGCATATCTACCTTACGACCAAAACTGGCTTTTATCTGTTTATGAATTCCATAATGTTGAAATACATCAGAATTTCCTTTATGAAGTTTTATTATTTTTGTTTTGTCTGGAGCTATTTTACTAATGTATTCTTTTAATTGAACATACATTACACTATCATTTACAATGATAGAATTAAAATCTTCATTCAATAAATCCCTTACGATAGCAGAGGCTTTATTTATTTCTCCTAATATTTTTTTTGGAGGAATAACATCTTTTGCTTTAACATAAATAGATTCCCATTTATCTATAAGCTCTTGAAGATCTTCGTTTAACTCAGCAACTTTTCTTGTTTGAGCAACTGTCCTTATTATAACACCAAAGTTTTTTGGTCTTATGCTTTCAATTAATCTAACTAACCTGTTTTTTTCTTCTTGGTCATCAATTTTTTGAGAAACAGAAACTTTATCCGAAAACGGAATTAAAACTAAATATCTTCCAGGAAGAGTTATTTCAGTAGTAATTTTTGGTCCCTTAGATGAAATAGGTTCTTTAGTAATTTGAACCAACATTTTTTGATTAGAAGAAACACAATCTTTAATTTTACCATGTTTATCAATTTCTTTTTCCAAAGGAAAATCGAATCTTGGCTTAGCATTAAATGCTATTTTAGCAGCTTTTTCAAATGATTTGTAATTTGCTCCTAAATCAGAATAGTGAAGAAATGCATCTTTCTCATACCCTACATTTACAAATGCAGAATTTAGTCCAGGGTTAGTTCTTTTGACTTTCCCAAGGAATATATCTCCAGCCGAAATTGTGTTATCTTCCTCTTGTGATTCGGTATGAATCTCAATTAAGTTTTTATCTTTTAAGAGAGCAATAACAACTTCCTCTGGTTTAGAGGATATTATTAAATCTAAACTCACAGTTGTTTTGTTAAATGAAAATTGATTGCATTAAAACTTTTTCACACAGGATGTGTAGAAACACAAAAAACAAGATATTTAAATCTTGTTTTAAGGTTTAGTTAAAATGTTGTTTTTTAGAATTTTACTTCTTTTTTTTGTGGCGATTTTTTCTCAATCTTTTCTTTCTCTTGTGAGTCGCCATCTTATGTCTTTTTCTCTTTTTACCGCTTGGCATATCTTTTAATTTTTGTTAATTATATTAATTCTTTCTTCTATGTCTATTACAAGGTTAGATTTTTTATTTAAAGCTTTGGCTTTAATTAAATTATCTAACGATTTTTGTCTTTCGCTATTAAAAAAATAGGCATCCGACAAATAGATTAATCCACTCACTTTATCCTCCCCACCAGTTAAACTGACAAATTTTTCGAAACGACCTATGGCCTTCTCATATTGTTGAGACTGCATGGATAATTTTCCAAGCTCCCATATTGCATCTATGTTGTTCTCGTCTTTTTCGAGAATACTTCTAAGCAACATTACACCTTTCATTGGTTGACCATTTTGAATCATTTGAGAAGCTTTTTTTATATCAACTTCATCTTGATTTATTGATTGTTTCCTTGATAGGAATTGCAAAGATACTAAAATAATAAGAGCTCCTGCTAAAATTATTGAAAATATTTTTAAAAAGGAACTCTTCATTATTGTTTAATTTTTACTGTAAGTTATTTTACTTTTACTTTCTTCTTCACATCATTAGCAAAATCTCTTGCTGGTTTAAATGCTGGAATGTTGTGTGCTGGTATAATAACTGAAGTGTTTTTAGAGATATTTCTTCCTGTTTTCTTAGCTCTTTTTTTAATAATAAAGCTACCGAAACCTCTTAAGTAAACGTTTTCACCTTTAGTCATGTTTCCTTTTACAGTTTCCATGAAAGATTCTACTGTTTTTAATACTACAGCTTTTTCTATTCCAGTTTTTCCTGAAATTTGTTCAACTATTTCTGCTTTTGTCATTGTTTTATTTTTAGTTAGTTAATAATTTTAGCCCAAAATGTTATAAATTTGACTACTTTCTCAAAAGTTGATACAAACATAATCAATTTTTTGCTATAAAGTGCTAAGTGTTTTTACTTAGTTTTTTTTAATTATATAATTGATAATCCATTGGTTAAACAAAAACTCTTAAATAGTCTATTCTCTTGGTATAGTTTTAACAAACGCGATTTGCCTTTTAGACATACAGTAAACCCTTATTACATATGGCTTTCTGAGATAATTTTACAACAAACACGTGTTGCTCAAGGCCTCCCATATTACGAAAAATTTGTAAATCTTTTTCCTACAATTATTCATTTGGCACAAGCTGAAGAAAAAGATGTTTTAAATGCTTGGCAAGGTTTAGGATATTATTCTAGAGCAAGAAATTTACATTTTACTGCTAAATTTGTTGTTAATGAATTAAATTCTAAATTTCCAACCTCCTATGCAGAGTTAATAAAGTTAAAAGGAATTGGCGATTACACAGCTTCAGCAATTGCTTCTTTTTCTAGTAAAGAAGTTGTTCCGGTTTTGGATGGAAATGTATACCGTTTTATGAGTAGGATGTATGGAATAGAAACACCTATAAACACTCCAAAAGCTATTAAAGAGTTTAAAATTGTTCTAAATGAATTAATTGACCACAGTAATCCTGATATTTTTAATCAGGCAATTATTGAGTTTGGAGCTTTACATTGTATTCCTAAGTCTCCAGATTGTGAAAATTGCCCTTTTTTAGAAAATTGCTATTCATTTAGTAAAAATAGGGTAAAAGATTTTCCTGTAAAACTTAAAAAGAAAAAATCTGTTAACCGATTTTTAAATTTTTACTTATTAAATGAAGAGGATTCATTTTATATATTAAAAAGGGAAAGTGATGCAATTTGGAAAAACTTGTATGAATTTCCTAACAAAGAATCTGAAGAGTTATTTGATAATGAAAAGATTAGTGTAAGCTTAAGTTCTGGTGTTTCTTTAAGACAAGTTGTTGGTCCTTTTAAACACATTTTGTCTCATCAAAATATACAAGCAAAATTATTTATTTGTGAGATAAATGATAGAAATGTACTCCAAGACAATTGGATTAAGGTTGATTCTAAAACACTAGAAAATTATCCTATTCATAGGTTGATGGAAAAAATGATTCATAATACCGAGAAGTTAGTTAAATAGCTTTATTTGAATTATTTCTTTGTATATCTTGATTTCATTTAGTATTTTGAATGAATAATTGTAAATTTGTAAAAAATAAAATTAGCCATGGCAGGAGTAAATAAAGTTATATTAATAGGAAACCTAGGAAAAGACCCTGAAGTTAGACATTTGGAGAGTGGGGCAGTGGTTGCAAATTTTCCTATTGCTACTTCCGAAACTTATAAAGACAGAAAGACAGGAGAAAAAATTACTCAAACTGAATGGCATAATATTGTAATTTGGAGAGGTTTAGCAGAGGTGGCTGAAAAATATTTAAAAAAAGGAAATTCTGTTTATATAGAAGGAAAGCTAAGAACAAGGTCTTGGGATGATAAAGAAGGAAACAAAAGATATACGACAGAAATTGTTGCCGATAACATGACAATGTTAGGAGGGAAATCTGATTCTGGTTCATCTTCTGATAATAGTGGTTCGCAAGAATCTGCTTCTTCACCATTTGAAGGTGATTCGAGTGGTGATTTACCGTTTTAATTTTAATTTTCACTAAACTATAACTAATTGGAACTTCCCAGTATCGAGCCTCTCAGGGGGCTTCTTTTTACATTTAATACGATATCAATTTCAATTATTATTGCAATAGCTGTGATGGTAATTTTACTTGTCCTTTCTGCTTTAGTCTCGGGCTCTGAAGTTGCTTTTTTCTCCTTAGACGCAAAGGATAAGGAAGCTTTGAATAGCAATAAAGACAATATCTCTACCCGAGTTTTGGATTTATTAGCTAGACCAAAGAGGTTATTAGCGACTATACTTATTGCTAATAATTTTATAAATATCGCCATTGTTATTCTTTCTACTTTTATCATCAACAACTTGTGTGATTTTGAAGGAAATAAAATAGCAGAGTTTGTTACAACTGTTGTTATTGCTACATTTCTTATTTTAATGGTGGGAGAAGTTATTCCTAAAGTTTACGCTACGAATAACAGTACAAAGTTGGCAAAATTCATGTCTACTCCTATCGTTATTATTGGAAAAATATTTTCGCCATTAAGCATGTTGCTTGTGAAAAGTACTTCCTTTATTGATAAGAGAATTAAAAAATCGGCTACAGAGATATCTGTCCATGATTTGGATCATGCGCTTGAGATTACCGAGATAGAAGGGGTGACAGAAGAGGATAGAAAAATACTGGAGGGGATTGTCAAATTTGGAGAAACAGACGTAAAACAAATTATGAAATCCAGGGTGGATGTTATTGCTTTTGACGAGAATGAAGAGTTTTCAGTGTTACTAGAGCAAATAATTGAAAATGGATATTCGAGATTGCCTATTTACAAGGAATCATTCGATAATGTGACAGGTATGTTGTACGTAAAAGATTTGTTACCACATTTACACAAAGAAAAATTTGATTGGAATACTTTGCTGAGAGAGCCGTTTTTTGTACCGGAAAGCAAGAAAATAGATGATTTATTAAGGCAGTTTCAAGAGACTAAAATACACATTGCTATTGTTGCTGATGAATATGGAGGTACTTCCGGTATTGTAACCTTAGAAGATGTGATAGAAGAAATTATTGGTGAAATTTCGGATGAATTTGATGATGACGACCTTGTTTATTCTAAGATTGATGATAATAATTTTGTGTTCGAAGGTAAAATATCTTTAGTAGACATGTACAAAGTAATGGATATCGATGGAGAGGTATTTGAGGAAGAAAAAGGAGAATCCGATTCATTAGCAGGTTTTTTAATTGAGCAATCAGGTAAAATAATGAAGAAACATGAGCGTATGAAGTTTGATGATTATTTGTTTGAAGTGGAAGCAGCGGACAAACGAAGAATTAAGCAAGTGAAAGTAACGCGTAAACCAGAAGATAATGAATAAGATTTGGATAGTTTTTGTGGTTAGTTTTGTTGTGTTTTACGGCTGTAAAAGTGAAAACTATTACCCAAAACCAATGGGTTTCCATAGAATAGATTTTCCAGAAAACATACAAAGGAAAACGTATGAAGGAAATTGTCCATTTACATTTCAATATCCTATTTTTGCATCTGTACAGGACAAAGATAGGTGCAATCAAAATATAGCTTTTCCTAAGTTTAAAGCAGTGTTACATTGTACTAATATACAATTCGATGATACGAAGATGAACAATTTATTTTATCACTCGGAATACTCCAGAAAACTAGCTTATGAGCATAGAATAAAAGCAGATGCAATTAACGAAACGGCTTATACCAATGATTCTCTAGGCGTGTATGGAGTTACTTATGAAATTATAGGAGATGTAGCTTGTAACTATCAATTTTTCTTGACAGACAGTACCAATAATTTCTACAGAGGTTCTCTTTATTTCAATGTGCCTCCAAATTTAGATTCACTAAGACCTATATTGAATTATTTGAAAGAAAATATCAATACTATGATTGGTACTTTTGATTGGAAGTAGTTTCTGCGGAATGGTTAGAATAGATTAGTTATATCCATTATCTTTACTCATTGGAATTAGACATAATGAAATAGGATTAAAAATGATAATTTTACATATTAATTTCCAATTTGACTTTATAAAATATAAAATAACTAAACCGTAAATAGGTATTTGAATAATGGCTAAGTAAAAATGCTAAATCAGTAATTTGATTATTTATTCCTGCAATAATCATAGGAAGTGGAAAAAAAACACTTTTGCAAATAAATATGTTCCATGTAAACCACCCATAAAAAGGATTACTATAAAAAATAAAAAGGGTGTAGTTATGCTGTCCAAATTAATATTGGCAAACCTTTAAGAGATTCCTCTTTATCACTAGACCTTGTTTCATTCCAAAAACTATTCACAAATTACTTTTTACTTCTCACTAAAAAAGATTTAACTCTTATATCTAATCCATTTAAACATCTCTTTGTAAGTCACCTTCTTACCGTACATAAGAATTCCTACTTTGTAGATTCTTGACCCAATCCAGGTTGTTCCAATAAATGTTAAGATTAGTAAACTGATAGAAAGTAATACTTCCCATACTTCAGCATTATCCATTGCAATTCTTACCAACATAGCGATTGGCGAAGTAAATGGAATCATAGATAACCAAAACATGGCACTACCTTCTGGGTTTGTGAATACGGATAGCTGAGTTACATACAATCCTAACATTAACGGTAGCATTACTGGGACCATAAATTGTTGAGTGTCTGTTTCGCTATCTACAGCAGCACCAATTGCAGCATATAATGCAGAATATAAGAAGTAACCCCCTAAGAAATACACAAGAAAAGAAGAGATTAAAGCTAACCAGGGAAGGTTAAATATAGCTGAAATCATTTCGTTTGCTTTCCCTCCTGTAGCTTTAGTTAGATCTGTAGAGCTCATTTCTGCTACTGTATCTGGAGATAGATTAACTCCAACAACTGCAGTCATTATTGTAATTAAAACACCAGTAAGAATTATCCAGAATATGAATTGGGTTAGACCTACCAATCCTATTCCGATAATCTTTCCCATCATAATTTGAAACGGTTTAACCGAAGAAATAATAACTTCAATAATTCTACTCGTTTTTTCTTCTATTACACCTCTCATCACCTGCATACCAAATGTAAGGATGAACATCAAGATTAAAATAGAAAACCCAAACCCAATACCTGCAGCAATTTTAAAGTCTGCTTTTTCTTCTTTTAGATTTCCGTTTTCATCCATGTTTGAGGATGCCAAAGCTGTCAGTCCAACTTTTGTTTTTATTCGGTCAAATTTCACTTTGTCAACCTGTTCAATTTCCATCAATAGAGCTTCTCTAGCATCATTAATCAATCGATTTATTTTAGTTTCTGTAATAGAGTTAGGAGCAGATTTATAAATTAGATTTGCTTTTCCATCCGATTGATCGACTAAATTTTTTGGTAAAAAAACTAAATAATTGAAATCAGAATTCTCTTTTTGAAACCTTTTAATTGCTTCAGAATAACTTCCTGTTGCTTCAAATAATTCTATTTGGTTTTTCTCAACTATTTGTTTGTCTTCGCCTAGTACTTCGTTATTCTTTACTTTTTTTGCTCTTTCTTCTTTTTGTAAAAGATCCATTCCTTCATACATAATAGTAGTTTCGTCTACAACCAACACTTTGTAATCTTCGTCTTTTGGCATTGCTAAGAAAATAATCAAAGCAAAAAAACCTGCAAATAGGAAAGGAGCGAAAACAGTCATCAAAATGAATGATTTCTTTTTTACTCTTGTTAAGTATTCTCTTTTAATTATTAACCCAGTTTTATTATTACTCATAATTCAATCTTTTAGCTTGTCAATTGGTTGTTTTTCTCTACTACTTCAATGAAAATCTCACTCATTGTTGGGATTATTTCATTGACTTGTTTTAACTCAATATCTTCTTTTATTAAGGAAGTAAGTAAATTGTTAAGGCTGTTGTTATTCAATAATTTCACGGTTGCCCTGTGATTATCTTTGTCAAATGATTGTTTGTCTACCAAGTCAAAATTTGTCCAAAGGGCATTGGAAAATCCAATCATATTTCCTTTGAAATCAATTTCGTACATGTTTTTACTAAATTCTTGTTTGATATCAGACACTTTTCCATCTAATATTTTTTTTGAAGAATTGATTAGGGCAATGTTATCACAAATTTCTTCTACAGACCCCATGTTGTGTGTAGATAAAAATATCGTAGCTCCATTGTCTTTCAATTGCATTATCTCACTTTTGATAAGGTTTGCATTTATTGGGTCAAATCCACTAAAGGGCTCGTCCAAAATCAAAATTTTAGGCTTGTGAAGTACCGTAGTAATAAACTGTATTTTTTGAGCCATACCTTTTGATAATTCTTCTACTTTTTTGTCCCACCAACTTCCAATCTCAAATTTCTCGAACCAGTTTTGAAGTTCTCTTTTTGCATCATGTTTACTCATTCCTTTCAGTTGAGCTAAGTACATTGCTTGTTCTCCAATCTTCATTTTTTTATACAAACCCCTTTCTTCGGGCAAATATCCAATGTCTTTTATATGCTTAGGTCCCAGGGCTTCTCCATTTATTAATATCTCTCCAGAATCTTGTCCAGTAATTTGATTAATAATTCTTATTAAAGACGTTTTGCCAGCTCCGTTAGGACCAAGTAATCCAAATATAGTTTGTTCTTTCACACTTAAACTAACATCATTCAATGCTACATGGTTGTGGTAAGATTTGTTTATGTTTTTTGCTTCAAAAATCATGGTTGGTATTTTAGTTAAGTAAAATTAAGAAAAGCATTCTTATTCCCAATTAAATAATGTTAAATGGTTGAGATTAATGTTGAGAGGAGGTTTTGTAAGGTTAGATATTTGAGAAATGACTGAAGAGAAAAGGACTTGCGATTATGGTTCATACGAAAACACTTCGACTCCGCTCAGTGTGACTGTAAAAGGGCGAAGAATTTAATATACAGCAATTCCCTTTTAGTAATCTCTGGGGTAAATTTCCCAAGAGTTAAAAGTCAAAAAAAAAGCTCCATTCTAATTAAATAATGGAGCTTGAAATTATTTTAATATCTCTTAGTTATACTCTGGTAAGAAAGCAAATCTCTTTGCGTACTCAAGCATTTGTTCGTCAAAGTTTTGGTATTCAATTTTGAAATCCATAATCTCTCCCTCTTCATTTGTTACAGGAACAATTTTAGGATTTACAAATCCTCTGTAAGGTTGAATGTTTAGAGGTTTTACTCTATTCAATACTTCTTGGTGAATTACTTGGTCTACTTTTACTCCGTAGTTTTCAACTAAATCTCTTCCTGCATTGTAATCACCTTCCGATTTTATTCTTTGAATCTCTTTCAATAATTGTCCAAACAAACCTCTTAGTTTACTGTAATCATTCACTTCAAAATAAGTTTTTCCATCTCTTGTCAATTTAGAAATTACGCTATCAGCTTGACCTTTTTCAAAAGCCCAAGAAGCAACCAATTGCCTGTTTCTCATGTGAGCTTCTTCAATGTCAGCTCCTAAATCTAATCGAGATAACTGTGTCATCATTCCATTTCTGATGTAACCGTCATATTCAGCCTTTCCTACATCCAAAGTTTTAACTAATCCTAAATCAACCATTTTTTGATCAAGAATATAATAAAGACCAACTAAATCGGCTCTTGCTTCTTCTAAAGTAGAAGAGTAATTTTTAAGTGTTTCTTTTGGTGTTTTTACTCCAGGGTTTAATTGTCCTGATGCATGACCTACTACTTCGTGAAGTGCAGTGTGCATTTTTCCAGCAGTTTTACCGTGCGCTTTGGCTAATTTTATTTCCTCTTCGTCATTTGCAAATTCACCAAGGATTCCATCTCCTCCCGCTTCGCTATAAGCAGAAATAATGTTTCCTAACGAGACCGATTTTGAACCGTGAGTACTTCTTATCCAATTTGCATTAGGTAAATTTACTCCAATTGGAGTAGAGGGAGAAGCATCTCCAGCTTCTCCAGCAACATCTACTACTTTATAAGAAACTCCTTTTACTTCTTTCTTTTTATGCTCAGCCATTAACGGTGCGTTATCTTCAAACCATTGTACATTATCTGCAACAACAGACATAATTTCTGTCATTTTAAAATCTTTCAATTCTACTACAGTTTCAAAAGAACCAGAATATCCTAATGGATCATTGTAAACTTCGATAAAACTATTGATGTAATCAATATCACCTTCAGTAATACCAACCCACGCAATGTTGTATTGACTCCATAGTTTTAAATCTCCAGTTTTGTAATATTCAATTAGCAATTGAAGTGCATCTGCTTGTCCTTGATTTTCTGTAACCGTTATAGCTTTGTCTAACCATCCAATTATTTCAGTAATGGCAGCATCATACATTCCTCCTTTTTTGTATGTTTTCTCCATCAATTTTCCATTCTCATCTTTTACCAATTGAGAATTAAGTCCGTATTCTACTGGAGTAGGGTTTTTAGAATCAATTACTGAGATGTAATACTCTTCTACTTCTTTTTGTGTTAAATCGCTTCCGTAAAAGTTTACCGCAGATTCTTTTACCAAATCCACATCTTTTGATAAGTTCACTTTCTTAGCGTCATAAGTTGGATCAAATATTGCTTTTTTAGCTTCGTCAGTTAGTTTAGCACCAACTTTTGCCAAAGCACCATCCAAAAACTCTGGGCTAAACCCTGGCTTGAATTTATCGTTAGAATAATGGTGGTGAATTCCGTTAGAGAACCACATTCTTTTTAAATACACGGTCATGTTTTTGAAATCTTCAGTTCCTCTATCTCCCTCATAGTTTGCATACACATTTTCTAAAGCTCTTTTTATAGAAAGGTTGTGACGGTAGTTTTGGTCAAAGATTATTTCTCTACCCGCATAACCAGCCATAGTTAAGTAATAAGCATATTTCTTTTGTTGTATGCTCAATTTATCCCAACTAGGAATCTTATATCGAATAACTTCAATGTCGTGAAATTTATCTACTGGGTAAGAGAATTCTCCTGAATTATCAAATTTTACTAATTCAAATTTATCAGAGGTTTCTTCTTTTTTTTTTTGTGCACCACAAGAAAATAAAAATCCTGCCGCAGCTGTTGCTATTACTATTGATTTAAAGTCCATCTTTTACTTTTGTTTTGTTTCAAACAAAGATATAATAATGTAGCTTATTTGCAATGAAATGGTACTCTAACTCATAATAGGGTTGCTAAATACTTTTTGTTTATTTCCTCCGTTAACTCAGTAACACAAGTTATTTTAAAATAAAAACCTTAACTTAGTACTATGATATTCAATAGATTTTTCAAACAGCCTAAAGCCAATAAATTTGGATACACTCCTGTTTATTATGACGAGCGCAAAGAAGATAGAGATCGTAAAGCTAGAGCTGCCAAACGAGAAGGTAAAGAAGATTCTGAACAAAGAGATTCTATCGATTTTAGAAGTAATTTTAGGAATGAAGTTTCAAAAAACAGAGAAAAAAGTCTGAATCAGTTTAGGTCAAAAGGAAATGCTAAATCCAATAAAATGCTAATTGTCATTATGCTAATTATTGCAGGGATTATTTATGTTCAGTTTATGCTTTAAATAACTTGCCATTTCGTGATGTCCTCCTTTTAAATACTTAGAGGTTATTTTACACAAAGAAAAGCTTGCGGGCTGAGTGATTTTTCTGGAAGAAAAATTGTATCGAAGCCCAACTCGAGCAAGTAAATTAAGTAACCAAAAACTAATCCCCTTTTACTTTTTACTATTTACTAAAAATCGTATTTTTACAAGAATAATTGCTAAACCCATTCATGTCAAATCTAATAAAATTGTTACCGGATTCTGTCGCCAATCAAATTGCGGCTGGAGAAGTGGTGCAAAGACCTGCTTCTGCTGTGAAAGAACTGCTAGAAAATTCTATTGATTCTGGTGCAACTTCTGTTCAGTTGATTATAAAAGATGCGGGAAAAACTTTGATTCAAGTAATAGATAATGGTTGTGGAATGAGCGAAACAGATGCTCGTATGTGTTTTGAGCGTCATGCTACTTCAAAAATCACTGACACTAAAGATTTATTTAGTATTCGTACCAAAGGATTTAGGGGAGAAGCAATGGCTTCTATTGCTGCGGTTGCTCAGGTGGAGATGAAGACGAAAATGATTTCTGAAGAGCTTGGGACAAAAATAGAAATTGAAGGAAGTAAAATAACTGTGCAAGAACCAGTACAGACAAAAGATGGCACATCGATTGCGATTAAGAATTTGTTTTTTAATATTCCAGCACGAAGAAATTTTTTAAAATCAATACAAGTAGAAACTCGTCATATTATTGATGAATTTGAACGAGTTGCATTGACTCATCCAGAGGTTACTTTTCAGATGATAAACAGTGGCTCCGAAACATTTAATCTTCCTGTAGGAACATTGAGACAAAGGATTGTGGGTGTTTTTGGTAAGAATTTTAACCAAAAATTGGTTCCGTTAGATGAGAAAACCTCTATCATGAATCTCACTGGGTTTATTGGAAAACCAGATTTTGCAAAAAAAACAAGGGGGGAGCAGTTTTTCTTTGTAAACAAACGATTCATAAAGAATGGATATTTGCATTTTGCAGTGATGCAGGCTTACCAAGATTTGATTGCTCACAAGAGTTATCCGTCTTATTTCATTTACATGGAAATAGATCCTGCCAGTATTGATATTAATATTCACCCAACCAAAACGGAGATAAAGTTTGAAGATGAAAAAGCAATTTATGCTATTCTTAATTCTGCTGTAAAGCAATCGATAGGAAAGTATCAGGTAGCACCTTCTTTGGATTTTGAGCAAGAAACTAGTTTTAATGTTGATCCACCTTTAGAAGGTCAAGACATTAAGATTCCTCAAATAAAAGTGAATCCAAACTTTAATCCTTTTGATAAGGAAACAAGTAAAGAAAAAGGATATTCTCCTTCTTTCTCAAAACCATTCTCGAAGCCAGAGCCAAGCCAAATTCGTGCTTTGGACAGAATGTACCAAAATAATGCAGGCATCAGTTTCGAAAACCTAGACGAAAACCCAATAGAGGATAATAAATTAATAGCAGTTCAAACTGAGAAAAAAATATTTCAGGTTCATAATCGATATATTTATTCTCAACTAAAGTCTGGTTATGTTTTGATTGACCAACAAAGAGCTCACGAGAGAATCTTGTATGAGAAATTTATATCTTCTCTTGAGAACCAAGTTAATTTCTCACAGCAAGAGCTTTTTCCAATTCAGATAGAGTTTTCTTCGTCTAACTTTGCACTATTAAAAGAGATTTGGGAAGAGGTGAAAGTGATAGGGTTTGATATTTCGGAGTTTGGTAAAAATACCATTTCTATAAATGGAGTTCCTGCAGATATTAAGGAAACAGATTACCAAAAATTGTTCGAAAATATCATTGAGCAATTCAAAAACAACAAAGATCAATTGAATCTAGATACCAAAGAAAGTGTAGCGAGATCAATGGCTAGAAACATGTCGATAAAGAAAGGGAAGCAATTGAGTGAAAGAGAAA
>Ga0307996_1000103_pt1 | contig 23079 bp, 15 predicted proteins | sample Davwhametageno35_FD_203143 | JGI IMG/M metagenome (GOLD analysis project Ga0307996, IMG submission 203143) | Marine microbial communities from Davis Island wharf, Antarctic Ocean - #35 | ecosystem: Environmental > Aquatic > Marine > Unclassified | place: Antarctic Ocean: Davis Island wharf...
AGTGCCGGATAGGTGGAGGTCTTTGAAACTGTAGTTACCAGATGCCTGCCCTAAGCTGACCTCTCCGACATTCACTACTCCATCTCGAACTGGCAAAATAGCGCTATTAGCAAATCTAAAACCTGCGTGGTTGGCCACTGCACCGGAGATAATTAAATCACCACTACTAGTACCAATACTGCCAACGGTTGTGCCATCTTTCTGGAATATAGAAATATCACCATCATTACCTAGTCGGTTTACTATTTGTACTGTAGTTGCATTCGCTGTGTGGGTAGCCCTTCCGTAACCAAGTAGCTCATGGCCTGCTGCTGCACTAGAACTAGCAGTTTTACCCACGAGTAAGTTGCCCGAGTTGTCGATTCTGAGCCTCTCAGACCCAGCGGTGTACATGTTGATCAGCTCAGTAGAGGAATTACCTGTTATCCGAGTCGTGAGATCGTCCCAGCCGTATGAATACCCGTTACCCATTTTAGCGTGACCGCCAATATTAGCAGTGCCGGATAGGTGGAGGTCTTTGAAGCGTCTCTCACTCCCACTTACCCCTCTTCCTAAATCAATTAAGGCATCGGCAGGAGAGTTTGTACTTGGGTTATGAGGGAATATGGCGTTTTCTGTTGAGTAGTCATAAAAACTTAGCCCTACATCCCCTGTTCCGATATACAGGTCACTACCTGTGTTGCCGATTTGGCCAACGCTTGTCCCATCTTTACGGAGCTGGAGGATGTCTCCATCGGTATTTAGCCTGTTAAATATGGCTGTAACGTTACTATTCCTTACAACCGAAATTCCATTATCGTTGTAAATTGTTGTCCCTGCTGTCGTGTTATCGGCTGTGGTTTTTCCGAATAGGGCGTTGCCCGCCGAATCGAGGCGCATCTTCTCCGATCCAGCAGTATTATTTATTCTAAGGTTTCCGCTATCCACATAAAAATCGTAAGAGGTCGTAGTGTCTTCAATTCTAATTCCGCTAGTTACATCAGATGAACTAAATTTAGCTACAAGATTTTCAGATGAAACTGTATGCAAAGGTGCTGTCGGAGAACTCGTTCCGATCCCGAAATTGCCATCTTCTGTAATTCTGAGTCGCTCAGCAAGCGCACTACCAGAAGCCTGACCCACTTCAAAGATAAGGTCAGTGGCACCCGCGTTAGTAGATCCCGTGTTTTGGCGTTCAGCAAATATTCTTGCGTTTGCCACAGTGTTACTAGCACTGTAAACCGAACCGAGAACAATAGCTGGGCCTGTTCCGGCGTTAACGTTATCACTGATAATCGCAGCATTAACTAGTGGGTCAGTGCCTGCGGAAAAGTTGTATGTGGCCGGTGCTCCAGAGATTTCCAAACTACCCGCCAGCACCTCACCCGTTACATCAATGCCAGCAGGTGACACCCTTAAATACGTATTATTGTTTGAGCCGAAATTCCAATTAGCACCAGCCGAACTTGTACCTATGTTAAAACGACTGTTGAAGTTATCGTCTAACGTCCAAGTATGTATCTGAGCTGCATTATCTAGCTGTATACCCGAACCAGAGAACTCTGCTTGTGTTGCTGATACCTCGCCCGTTACAGAAATGCCAGTGTTGGTAGTGGCCAGCTTGGCTATGCCATTGTAGTAAGAAGTAACCCCTTCATTACCTACAGAATGAATAAACTTCTCTCCACCAGCAGATTCCAGCACTAAATCAGTGCCACTGCTAATTGTAAGATAACCTATGCCAGTTTCTTTAATGTAGCTGTTGCTACCATCATGGTAAATCTGAAGGTCATCACTGTCACCAAGTAAAAGCTTGTCATTATCTCCCAGAGATATATCACCGACTATATTGCCACCAGCATCAACAAGAACAACATCCTCAGCAAAAGGTATAGTCCCTGTTGTTACGCCTGTATTAAATGCCGCAGCCGTACCAACCAGTGAGCTACTTGTTACTGCACCCCAAAGGATCACAGTGACAACATCGTCAGCTAACGCAATAGGACTTGCGAGTACAATCGTCGTACCATTAGTCGCGGTAAAGTCAGAGAAGTTTAGTTGTACACCGTTATATAAAACCTGAGTCAAACCAACATCGTATGTAATTGTTAGTGTGGTCTGTGTTGCAATGTTGGTAAATTCTGTTACTTGATAAACACCTTCAACAACAGTAGAAACCAACTTCCACAATGAGCCTGTGTAGACCTTCATTACATCTTCTGAGGTGCTCCAATACATAGCACCGGAAAGAAGTGCGCTACCGTCATTATCTAAAGTAGGATCTGAAGCCTTCGGGCCTAAGTATCGATCATCAAAGGAATCGTAAGAAGCAGCTGCTGCTGTAGCTGAATTGCTAGAGGCTGCAGCAGAACTAGAAGATGCACTAGCAGAGGTTGCTGCATTACCTTCAGAAGTAGACGCTGCGCTCTCACTAGCCGCTGCGTTCGTCTCTGAGGTAGCTGCATTTGATTCTGAGGTAGCAGAATTAGTTTCAGATAGTGCGGCTGCGTTTTCACTGTTTAATGCGTTTGTCGCGCTAGTAGATGCACTCTGGGATGGGTCATCCCAGCTTGATCCGTTGTAAAATTTAGTAGCCAACTCAACAGAGTTGTAATAAACAGCACCAACCGAAATTGCGTTACCGTCATTGTCGTGAGTCGGGTCTGTGGTAAAAGTACCAAGGAATCTATCATCGAACGTATCAAAGGTATTGTTAATTGACACTTCAATGGCGGCAACATTAGCCTCGACACCATCTACGTAAGTTCTATCGGCAGCAGTCGATGCGGCATCTATCCCAGTCTGGGTAGAATCTAAACCAGTCTGCACTCTGTCTGCAGCTGTAGCTGCTGCGTCAGATACTGTCTGAGCAGCGTCTGATATAGTCTGAATAGCATCAAGGCCAGTCTGTGTTTCGTCAAGTCCAGTCTGAACCCTGTCTGAAGCTGTTTGAGCCGCATCAAGTATTGTTTGGGTTACATCTAAGTTTGTTTGTACTGCATCCGCTGTAGTCTGTACTCTGTCAGCCGCTGTAGCTGCCGCATCAAGCGTAGTCTGAGTGACATCAAGGTTTGTCTGAGTTCGATCTAAACCAGTCTGTACGCGGTCTGAGGCTGTCTGGGCAGCATCTGAAATAGTTTGTATTCTATCTGAGGTAGTTTGAACTCTATCTAAGCCAGTCTGAACCCTATCCGCTGCAGTAAGAATTGCGTCCGCCGCAGCTTCTGCCGCTGATTGAGCTGCATCGATAGCAGCTACAGCACCTGAATACCATACCGATCCGTTATACACATTAAGAAGGTCTGTTACGGTATCGAAGTACATCATGCCTTCGGTAATAGCGCCACCCGTACCGGTCGTGGTTGGCGCTACAGCAAAGGCACCAAGGTAGTATGTACCAAATGCAAGACCCTGCTCAAGAGATACAACCGCTAGGTTATATATTGATACAGTTTCAATGTCACCATCCTGCATCAATGGGATGCCAGATGTTGTAAAGTCAATGTGAACCACATACGGCAATGCCGTAGCCGTTACACCAACGTAGTTAGATGATAGGGATAATTGGGTGTCTGACGCTACCGAGGCGATTCTGTAAATTACAGACTCACCTTGAATTATAAATAAATCGTTAGCGCTTACAGATGAAAGCCAATTCGTACCGGAACCAGAGACAACCTGACTTCCATTGGTTACATCTACTGTTCCGATGCGTACTTGAGACATAATAAAAACCCACTTGTTTAATGGGTTAATTGTACCATATGCTGGTAAAGTCTATTGTCAGACAGTAAATGAAATATTTATTGCATCAAGCTCCTCCACTGTTGTAGCTTTATTTATTAAGTCTTCAAACTTCTGACGCTGACCTGCTATTGCCATAGAGAGTTGCTCAAACTTAGTTGCTTTCACTGATATTTTCTCAAGCAAAATTTCACGGTCAATCCCTCTGTTCAAAGCAAGAATGTCCACGTTAGGAGTGCCTGCTGTATTGTCCATAGCCCATCCTCTAGCCTCAGACTTCTGAGTTTCAAAAGTAAGCTTCTCAAAGTCTGGGTATGTAGAAATTAATGACTCAACATAATATTGAGACTTGATAAATATTAACTCAAGCAAGGGATTCCTGTAGTCATTAATATCAATAGGTTTCTTTGGGCTAATCTCTGCATCAAATAAAGCCCTAGTAACCTCTTGGGCGATTTCACTAGGGTCATCATGCGCACTAGTAAATGGTATCCACCCAAAATCTGGGTGGTTTATCTCAACATCAATAGTGCCATCTTCGTTGTGTATCGCGTTTTTTATTTCCATTATGAAATCCTTTTGTACATAGTTGCTCTGTCTTTATAGTAAGCAAAACCGACACACATCCAAGTACCAAATAATACCGAGGCACCAGTGTCGTTGTAAGCACTAGACCATCTCAAAGTGCTTCCTGCAAACGTATCACCCGGACTTGCAGAAGAGCCGCCTGATGAGCTTTTAAGCATAGCATAGGAACCTATACTAGAATAAGTTGTTTCAGCTCTCAGCATGTACCTGCCGGCAAGGTTGGTACCAAACTCACTGACTCCTCCAGTTGAATAAAGCCCGTTACAAGTAATATACGAAGATGCACCAATTATAGCAAAAGAACCATTTCCGTCTACATCCAAATCACCCGGAATAGATACCGTTTCGGATGAAGTCCCAAGCCTTATTTGATTGATTGCTGTTGTTGCAGATCCTTCACCAATGGCAACAGAGGAGGCAAACGAGGCTGCTGCGCTTGATCCTATAGCTATTGCATTGTATGCCGATACTTCACTTATTGCTCCGATGGCTATGCCATTTTGTCCGTCTACTGTGGCGGTTGCATCATAACCAATCGCAATAGAGTATGCATCAAGCGCATCAGCCGAGTTCCCTAATGCCGTTGCGCCAGTATCTGTGGCATTAGAATTCACCCCTAACGCTGTTGAGTATAAGCCAGTCCCATCTGAGTAAGTGCCAATTGATATAGAATCTTGGGCAGATGCGTTAGCATTAAACCCAATCGATGTAGACCTTAACCCTGCTGCATCAGAATCTTTACCTATAGATAAAGACTTCTCTCCTCCGGCATCTGCGTTGTAACCCATAGCAACCGATTCAACCCCATCAGCTACTGCGTTTTTACCAAAAGCCACTGAGCTGGTTCCGATTGTAGCTCCTGCTCCGATTGAGTCTGTTGCTATAGTTAGGTTTCCTGCTTCATATTTTATGTAATTAACACTACTACCTATAAATGCTCTTGGATTAGCGGTAGCACTATTGTTTGAGTTGTACTGAAGTTGTATACCGCTAGAGGCCCAAGTGGTGGAAGCACCAATTGCTATGTTGGCGTTAGTGCCGCTAAGGTGCAGCGTACCAGCTCCCATAGTCGTTGTACCATTAAGGGCTGTTTGAGTTACGTCAGCACCGGCCTCTACGTTTGAGCCAGAAGTAACTGTTACTACGCCAGTAAACGACCCACCACCAGAGAATGTTGCATTACCACTAGAGTCTATACTAAAGTTGTCTGTTTCGACGATAACCTTAGATCCGTTATATTGTAGGTAGTTAGTAGTACTGCCTATGTGCGCTATTGGAGTTCCTGAGTTGTACTGAAGCTGAATACCAGCGGTTCCAAAAGTCGTAGAATCACCGATCGCTATATTGGCATCAGTACCTTCAAGGTGAAGTGTACCTGCACCCATAGTGGTTGTGCCAGTATTTAAAGCCGCCTCAGTAGTGTCTGACAGGGTATCAGGAAGTGATTCCATTGATACGCCATAACCCCATACGACAGCGTTAAGGACAACCTCTGCTTGTCGCTGATCTACCAATCCTATTACTATCTCGGTTCCAAGTATTGAGTAGTTATCTGTTTTTGTGCCTTCGTAGTACTTAGTCCAAACTCCGCCACTTCTAACGCATGACATATACTTTTGAGCAAGTGTAGACTCATAAACTACATAAGCCACGCCAGTTACTAGGTTTGTATTTAATCTGCCTTTGTCGATAGATGTCGGTACCCCATCAACCGCTATTAGAGGGTTTATGTTTGAAGCGCTCGCGTCAGATAAGAACCCGTGATAAAAAACAGAACCAGCATTAGTGGTAGTAAAAGTAGAGTAACCTACTTTGCAGCCTATCTTTGATACGGTTGACACATCAGCACCGGGTGTTACGTTCGATCCAGTTTGAACTGTAATTGCGCCAGATATAGATGCATTACCCGCAGCGTCCAATCCGAAGTTATCAGTGTCAATTACAAGCTTACTGCCAGTAAAATCTATGTAGTTATTTGCAGCTTGACCAAAGTGGAAGTTGCCAGAGCTGTCTATATATGACTGGAAGTTTGTTCCGTCATAGTAGCCAAGGTATGTTGCGGTTAAGTTTAGGCCAGTAGATGCAGTTTCTGAAATTCTAGCTGGTATACCACTAAGAGTGCTACCCCATTCCGCGCCGTTAGTTGCGTCTGTTGGTGGCTTGGTTCCTGTAGTGTCTGCGTATGCTACTGAATCTGCAGTGGCTAATGCTCCAGCATCCGTAAGGCTGCCGATACCGCTACCACCAGTAATGGTCACAGAACCAGTAAACTCAGCAGCACCAGTGCTACTTATAGAGAAGTTATCAGAAGATATTGCACCGTTAGCAGATAGCGCAAGCTTGCCGAACTTAGCACTACCGTCTATGTTTACAAAGAAAGGAGTAGTAAGGCCATCTGAGGCGCTTAGAGAATATATATCAGTACCGACAATGTGAGGCCCCATTGTCATTAGGTAGTTAGAAGTTCCTTCGACCGTAGGTGCAATGGTCTGTATGTAGCCACCTTCATCAACGCCATTACCAGCCGTAAGTAAAACGCCACCATCTGTTGTGTTACCAACCTGAATATATTCGGTAGCTTGCAGAGTTCCAGCTGTTATCTTGGATGCAGTAAGGCTTGCAATTTTGGTTGATGGAAGTGCATTGCTATCCATGTTCGCATTTATGAAATCAAGATCAACCAAATCAACCGCAGTAGCCCAGTTACCTAAACCTTCTATTTCAGAAGCTATAATAGTTGCAGTGTCAAGAAATATAGAGACCGCATTGCCCGGCCCTAGCGTATCTACACTTACAAGCTCAACCTGATACCTTGTTCCGTGCGTTAGACCCTCTAGTGTTATTTCATTTGAATTTGCTGTTTTGTATTCATTATAAGTACCGTTTTCAACCCTGTACCGGTAGGCTGTTCCAAGTAAATCAAAGTCATCTGGTTGAGTAAATGAAACTTTTGCACTAGTAATTCCAGCCTCGTGAAGTATTTCTGTAGGTGGTGGTGGTAGATCGTTTGGCGCACCTATTGCAGTTGCAACTCCATCCCCGATCCCATCAACGGGTACTATCGTTAGCACCTCGTCTCTAACGGTCGACGGGGATAGCATTATAGAGGAGCCTGTGTAGACTTCGTTTCTTATTCTCACACCAACTAGATCTACATCGTCAGGGGGAGTAAACGATACTGATATACCTTCTAGTGAAAATATTAACTCAATATTAGTTACCGCGTCAGGGGCGGGATTAAAAGCATCACACGAAGCTGACTCACCGTCACCGAAACTATCCACAGAAACTATACTTAAAGTCTCCTCTCTGCCTAGTGATGGCGGTATGGTTATAGATGATCCTGTATAGAAGACCCCTCTTATTTTTACGCCAATATAATCAACGTCAGTTGGTGGCGTGAAGGATATATCTATACCGCTTTTAGTTTGAGTGCATTCAACATTAGTAACAGCTAAAGGTTCTGGATTAAAGGCATCAACCGAAACAGATAATCCGTCACCAAACTGATCAACAGAAGTAAGAGTAAGAACTTCATCTCTGCTTGTTGACGGATCAATTGTAACTGAAGACCCAGTGTATACTTTATCTCTTATTCTTATACCAACAAAGTCAGCGTCGGACGGTAGGGTATAAGAAATATCTATGCCATCTTTGGTCTGTTTTGCGCTGGGCGATGACACAGCAGCAGGTGCTGGGTTTGATACAGTAATAGATGTTGATGTTACTGTAAACCCAGTAGAAGATACAGGCTGAACATCTATCTTGAATTCTCTTACTGGGTATCCACCAGTGTCTTTTTTGTTCTTCTCAAAAGAGTATATGAAATAAGAATCAGTTACTATTTCTTCCCTCAAGATGCTTCCATTAGTTCTAAATATTCTAACTTTGTAGCCAGTTAAGTGAAGGTCTCTGTGGCCAGACGTTGTAATTATGCTGCCGCCAGCAGTTACAGATGTCTTTGCCCATTTGAATTCAGCGTCAGGGGATTTAAATTTATCCCAATCTGTTGCGTTTCCAAGTCTATTTATCAGTTCAAGTCTTTTGATCGCAGGTACTTTTATATCTTCTGGTGCGCTAGGTAGACCACCACTTGAATATCTAGGATCTTGAGATACAAAGCCAACAGCTATTGTTGATATTGTTGATGCGCCAGATCTTTTGTCCAATCCGTATGCGGTTGCTTTTATCTCATAAGACAAGCCATTGGATGCTACTGTTATTGTAGCCTCGCTTTTTATCTTATATGAAACAGGATACCAAACAGACTGACCTAATATTCTATACTCAAACTTTGCGTAGCTGTAAGAGCTGTCAGAAGGATTAGCTGTAGCAGTCATAGTTATTGTAGACTGATCACCACCCGGAGTCCTAGGGGTGTTTGGGGCAACCTGCAGGGCGAGTCCGGGCGCAAGTGATCGAGGAACAAGATCTACGCCGGGAGCTGGAACAAAGTCATCCGCCTGAATGAACCTTATTACTTTTATTGCAGTTCCGCCCTCTGAGGCAAAGTTTTTATTTGCCTGAGATGCAGCTGGTGGAGGCGATGATATGTAGTCCGTATTGCCCGGAGTATGCTTTCTGTAATCACCACTACCCCAAGGATATAAAGGATCATTTGAGTATGACTTTACTATTGGAGTCCATTCGCCAGTTTTTGCGACAACAAGATTATACAGGAATGGCTCTGGTGCATATCTGTCTTTCAGGGCGCAGATAAATACACCGGGCCAGCCATATCCACTTGAGCCTGCATGCCATGCCATTGAAGATCTTATTCCGACAGCACCGAGATTACTTGGATTTCCAGACAGGTTTATAACTGATGAATTTTCAAAAAAGAAACTGTCGCATACAAACATGCAACCACCGCCGCCGGACGATGGTGACCCACCAGCTGGATCAGTCAAGTTTTCAACTCTTGAGTTTCCACCGCGACCGCCGCCATTGCCAGATAGCGTTGAAGGCAGAAATGAATCTATTGGTTCGCCGTCTGTTAACCGTGTTATTTTAGAAAGATCTATGCTTGTATTTGAGGCATCAATTGGAGATTGCGTGTTTTGGTTTCGTCTAAATCTAACGTACCCATCAAGGAATCCATACTTGTCCTGATATAGACCTTCTTGGGCTGCATCTTGACCACCAAAATAATTCTTTCCTGTTCCACCAGTTCCAACACCGTTGATTACCGCACTAACACCCATTCTTATTGTTGAAGCATCAAGAAAGAAATCTTTACTAATTGTGGTTATTGAGCTATCTGGGAACTTTACATCACCGTCGAAGTAATACTTACCGGTTGGAATAGTGCTGGTGCTGTTAAATACAAACTCACCCTCACCGTTCACAGAACCATAACCAGACCCAATCAAAGAAGTCCATCCTGCGTGACCTATGTTTGATATGCTTGACCCGCTAGTAATCCCAAACTCTGACGGAGCACCAGAGCTTGTAAATAACTTTAATGACTGAGTACCCTGCAGGAAATCCCACGACATGCCTTGAACTTCAAAGCTCGCAAGCAATGAGTCTGCTGATGCGTAATCAGGCTGATTTGGTAGGTCTATAGTTACAGTATCACCAACCTCAATGGCAATCATGTCTCTCATCAAGCCTTCAGCAGTAATGTTTATTGAAGGGTTTGAGAACCGAGTTGCGATACCTTGTGCTACATAATCAAGAGTTGGCTTAGATCCTTTACTTCTGTTTTTTAAACCACGAAGCTTTATCTCATATGTATCTGACTTTATGTTAAATTTCTCTTGACTAACTACGTCAATGTAGCCGTCTTTTCTTGCGTAGAAATCCTTATCTGGTCTCCACTCCCAGTTTATTAAAAAGTTATTTCTTATCTTTTTAAAATCTCTGCTTATATTAGATACGGACGTGAGCGACTCATATGAAAGTACAATGTCGGAAGATGAATCTTGTGACTGAAAACCAAATCTGCGTAACTGAAGCTCGCCATTCTGATTTATATAGTTAAACAAACCGTAAGGTGCCAACAATTGACTCGCTATGAATTCTTTTGCTGTCTGCTTATCGATATCAACAAAAGCAACCTGCTGTTCCCATAAGTCTTGCCCGATATTCTCATAACTATCTATGTCGATTAGGTTGGCAGACACACCGGAATTCCAAGAGTCAGGTATACCCTCTCCGGCTTGACCGTAAAGATCACCAGTAAGAAGAGCTATTATCATCTTTGGAACAGACAGATCTAGGTATATTACTTCTTCTATCTCAACCTTATCTTCGCCATTAAGGTTTACCAATGGAGTATCAAACAATTGTCTTTTTATATTTTGCAAGTGAGTTGTTGTTTTGCCTTCCCACTGCATTATTTCTTTTGCGCTCTCACCAGACTCCGTAACACCGGTAACTTTTACATAACCGACTCTCTTTCCCGGAGCATACTCCCAGTTATCATCATGCAGCACGTCATTAAAGTCTGCTGTTGATACCACCTCTAATGAAATGTTTTCCGTGGCAAATAAAGGAGAGTTAACTAATTCTGTTTTTGCTGGAGTCTTGAATAAAGAAGCCTTTGTCAATCTCTGGGTATCTGAGAATGTAAGAGTATATTCAAGATCACTGTTTGCTATTCCAGAAACCCAGACAGGGGTTATCTTTACATAATCCTGAAACAGCATGTCACCCAAGCCAGTGTAAAACTCGGACTTGTTGTTGTTTATAGTATCTGAAAAGTTATTTAAAATACTTCTAAGTTCGGCAGTAAAGGCCCCATCGACATCCTGAAGGGTAATACTCATGTCACCAATAGTACTGAAGCCACGCTCAGGAACTATGCTCTGAGACGACCCTGTTGCGGATACGATGCACCCTTGAAATTGCGATGATCCTGCATCAACTATCGTTACCGGATGGGAGGTTAAGTATATATTCTTATTGTCGTTTATTATCTTTACGACAATAATTGGCTCTCGTTCAGTAGAAATATTTTTATTCATGAACTCTGGCGATAATATTCTCATTAAACTAGAACCTCCCTGATTGTGAATGAGTAAACAAACTTTCCAATATCTATATTTGAGTTGCGGCTTCTTGAGAAGCCACCCTGCAGTTGAAACTCAACAGTGGGGTTGGTGAAGTCAGGATCTGGGTCGTCTATATTTGACGCAGAAAAAGTTTCATTGTTTGAAACAGACTCAAGAAACATCTGCATAACTTCATCGGTTACGTCCCCATCAGTATCGTCGTTAGCCACTACCGAGCCAACCGCTGTCTGACATGCGTACAGCTTAGTTGAGTAATACAAAGAAGAAGACTTCAACCCAGACAGGGTTATAGATTCAGTCTTCTTTGTCTCCGTGCTTCTATCGAAAGAAGCAAGAGTCAAAGCGATAATAAGCGGGTTATAAGGAGCGGCTTCCGGGGGAGGCGGAGGAGATATTATAGCCCTTTTTGGGGTAAACTCTATGTACATGTTAGGCATTTAATAATCTTCCTTGGCTGCTGTCTGGATTAATAATTATACCATCATTATCGTTAATGTAGCTTTGCAGGGCTGATGCTATAGCCGCAGGAGAGGAGTTGCCAGCGTTAATATTGATGGTTGTGCTGGATGTATTGTTTGATACATTACTAGCGCCAGAGCTTGATGAAGGACTACCTACTGATCCAGATGGGCCGGTTGGGGCGCTGTATTTTTGAGAGTTTGCACTAGCGTACTGAGATGCACCCATAGCTAAAGCTCCAGCTGCGTTTGCCGCTCTTACATAAGGATTCAGTACGGTTGTGTCCGATAGGGCATTCATAACCGCTAATCCCGTTTGCATGGCAATACCGGCTAGTGTTAACTTCTTGCTTGTCTCAAAAGATCCTTTAGCATTTGCCTCCTTGGTTCTTCGCTCTTCATCTGACATGTCTTCTGTTTCTGAAAGCTCTTTGTTTAGCTTTGAGACTCTTGCATCTGACAAGCCAGAGAATAGACCCGTAAACGCAGTAGCCGCATCTCCTACAGCATTAATTCCAGCTTTGTACTTCTGAATACCCTCAAGCTCTGCATCAGTAAGGGCATTAATTTCATCTGTCTCTTTTTTCCTTAGAGCTGACTTTATAGCCTCAGCTTCAATCCTGTTGGTCATGTTATCATCTATAAACTTTCTTTCTGCTGCATATCTTTCTTCAATTAAGTACTGCTCTGATTTTGTTGAGCTTATAATGGCAGCAAGCCTAGCTGCTATAGCATCTCTCTCCGATGTATCCTCAGTGCCTTTCAGTGCTGCTAGTGCTGCAATTTTTTCTGCTTCTATTTGAAGCTCTAACTTAGTAAGAAGACCCTTATCGTTTATTATAATTTCCCTTGCTAAAGCAAGACGATCAGCAGCATTCCTTTCTATTATTTGTTTTTCATTATCAAAAGATGTTATGAATGCAGCTAATCTTTCTGCTGCTGCTTCTTTATCTTTTTCTGCCGACTCATTATAAACCCTTGTAACTTCAGCTATAACTTTATCAGCTTTCTCTTTCTCTGCTTCTGTTACCAAGTCATTTCTAGCTATCGTTAACTCTACAATTTTCTTATTGTATTCTTTTTCTAACGTTTCAGTCTTAAAAAGCCTTGAGGCTTCAGCTTCAAACATTTTATTAGCAGCATCCCTAGATGCTGCTGAGGCGTTAGAGGATGACTGAGCTATTAACGCTACTCTTTCACCTTCAGCTGCTCTTATTAGCCTTGTAGTCTCAGCTATCGATGACTTAAGCTCGGCTTGAGCAGCTTCCCGCTCACTAGTAAGTTGAGAGTTGGCGGCATCCATTGCAGCCGTACTCATGCCGTAAGTATTTGCCATTGCATTTGTTATTTCATCTCTTGATGAAATAGCGTTACTATTTGCTGGCAAGTCAACCGGCACATCTCTCTTTCCAGAAGGAAGCGTTTGCTGACCTTCTGTGTTTTGTTCATTAAGACTTTTTAGCTGCGCTTTTAGTTCTTTTGTTTTTTCTATGTTTTTCTGCATCTCAAGAGACAATCTTGAGTCTGTCATTAATTTAATCGCAGAAGGAAGTAAGCCAATCTCATCGTTTAGGTCTTCAATTACCTTTGTTGTCTCCTTTCCTTTTGATGACATAAGAAAAAGAGTGGCAAGAAATCCTGCGGCAGCACCTATAGGCCCTGCAAATATAAGAAGCCTAGCAGCCAAGGTTCCTGCTGCTGCGTTTGCGGCAATCATTCCGCCTGCTGCTGCAAGCATACCCCTCAAAAATACACCGCCCATTACCCCGGCAAGCACTCCTGCAGCTAAGGCAATTTTCTTAAATACACTAATCATTGTATTTGCGTAATCTTCAAAATTAAGTGCGATGTCATTTATTTTAAGAGCAAGAGCCTCTGTGAAGCCAGTAGCATCATCAACCTTACCTATATATGCAGTAAGCGCTGTTCTAACGTTACCCATAGCCTTGGATACCGTTATCCCTATCTTGCTGAAGTTTTCATCGGTTACTGTAAACTGAGAGTTAATCGCCTTGAGAAGCATATCCAAATCACCAATACCCTCCTCTGAAAATCTCTTCAATCCAGAAACACCCTTGTTTCCAGCAGCCTCCACGTTTCTGAACTCTTCAGATGTCTCTCTGAGTCCGTCTACTATAAGGTTGAATAGACCCGGAGTTTGCTCTGATAGTGAGTTTATTTCTTGAGAGAAACCACTAACGAAACCCGAAGATATTATCTGCGTGAACTGACGAACCGCACCAGCAGCCTCTTGCGCTGAAGAGCCACCAAGCTGAACAGCCTTGTTAACTGTTTCGGTTATAGAAAACAACTCCTCTTGAGAGACTACGTTTCTATCTACAGCATTAGAAAGTCTCAAATAAAGCAGCGCGTTCTCTTGTAAAGATGATCTGGTGGTTAAAGATGTCTGTATAAGTCGTTCTTGCACACTAACTAAAGACTCACCCGGTTGAACCGTAAGTCTTAGCTTGTTCTGTAATTCATTAAATTCATCTGCCAGCTTTACGCCAGTTATTAAGGTTGCTCCTGCAGCTATCTTTGCAGCCAGACCTTTGAAAGCATTCATAGATCTGTTTGTTTCTATTACGCCCTTATTTAGCTTTTTACCAGCACTAGTAACTGAATTGTATCTTGAAATTGTTGTAGCTAAAGATCTGTTATAGTTTGCTACTGATATTTTGCCAGCCATCAAATCTTTGTTTAGCTTCTGGCCAGATCTAACTAACTTAGACTGCGCCCTCTCTGCCGAGTTGGCGGCACCAGAATACTTCAGCATAGCCTGCTGATTCTTTGAAACTATCCCTGCTAATTGGGAGTTTCCAGCTGACGCAACCCCACTTAGCTTTGCATTCTTTGCTTGCTGTTTTTGCAGGTTTTGAGCCTTTGTTACAGCAGCCATTTGGGCTTGTATTTCTTTTACTCTTTTGTTATAAGCTCTTGTCTTCTCTTTCTTGATTTGGTCTATTGAGCTTATTTCTTTTTTTGTGGTAGCGTCCACCATAGCCTGTCTTTTGGCTGCATTGGATAGTTGTGCGGATATTAACTTTTCTTCAAGGAGGAGGCTCTGGGTCTTTATTTTATGAAGAGTTGCTTCGGCTTTTGCTATGCGCAAGGTAGAAGCCACTCTTTTATTAGCGGCTGATGAGGATTCGTTCTCCAGCTTTCCTTCTGCTACAGATAGACTGGCTATGCTCTTGCGAAGTTCGTCTATTCTAGCTTTAGCTTTAGAAGAATCTATCGTTATTTTTATCTTTTTCTCTATAGCCATAATAGACGACCAGACCAAATATAGTTAGTTTATTTATTATAACATCTATTTGGTTCTGGTATCGCTTTATGCTTTCTTTAGGAACCTTGTGTACTCCGAGTCAAATACAGGCATGATGTAGTATAGGTATTCATCGGAAAGCCTTATTGGCTCAACTCTGAATAGTTCATCAATATCTGATGGTATTATATTTACATATACACCCTCAGAGGCATCAACCCTCCTATACCTGAGAGTGCTGTAAAACCAAGAAAGCGCGTCATCTATGTCCTTATTAGACTCCGGCTCCTTTAGTAGTCCGCTTCTCTTTAATGCTTCAACCTCATGATCCTTTGTGGCTGACATCTGTAGCGAGAAAGCTATTACTTTTTTGCTTTAGGCTCGTCTTCTTTTTTCTTTTCGTCAATGTCCTGACGAAGCCTCAGCGCTTCAGAGTAAAGGAATGTAATGACATCATCTGCATCAGGGTCAAGCAGTAGCTCAGTTGCGGCGCTAATGGTGAACTCAATCTCTTCCTCTTTTTCATTCTTATTTATTACAATTAAGTTTTCCCAATCTACTATATGAGTCTTAATGAAAGTCCTTTTATCCCGAAGAGATAGCATAGAGTCTGTGTATTCACTAATGTATAGTGTGAATGACGTGTAAAGCTCGCCGCTAAGTGGTCGAATATGGAAGGTTGCTCCATCAATCTCAATTGGTGTTGGCTTTCTGTTTACTGATCCAGATTTAAGTTTCATTTTATATTCCTGTTCATAAAAAAAGGCGCACCTTATGGTGCGCCTGCTATTATACTATGTTTTTTTTATTATGGTTTAGCGATGAGATTAAACTCAATAGCGTAGCCAGAAGGCTTGCCGGTAGCTGAGAAGCTGCCATTGTTCTTCAGAACATCACCGTTTGCGGTATCTGCCTGAGTGACTTCAGTATACTGAGCGGAAGGCATACTAACTACTAGGTAGTTACCATCAACATCCTTCAGTACAACACCCAAACCAAACAATGTTTCATTGTCTCGCTTGACGATCTCTGACTGAGAGGTGGTATCTGTAGTGCCGTCAACGTAAGAAACCAGAGTTCCGGTAACGTTTGCTGCTCCGAAAGAGATTGAGCAAGCACCTTCTTTACCGATTGCTGCGTTGCTTTGAGCGCCGTTATCAACTGCCAAAGTGAAGTCAGTGTAGCAAACATCTGCAGGAGTCTGCGGGGTTCCATCTACAAAGAATTCAATTACGTCTTTGACAGATCCAGTAACTCGGCTTGTGTCGATTGCAGCATCAGTAGCTCCGGCTATCTGAGCGGTGCCAGAAGCCTGACCTAGACCAGAGAAGGCATAGTTCATTGTGACGATTGAGCCAGAAGTAATAGAGAGACTCATAGAGCCAACCTGACAGCCCTCAAATGTCTTATAGACAGTATCAGCTTCTGTTGGAATTCGCTTCTGGATGGCAACGCCAACTTGGCTACTTCCGTTACGGATAGACTTACCAACAACAGTAGTTGAAATAGTTTCATCTACAGGAGCAGGAGAAACAACAACTTCGTCATTACTGGTTACGGCTGTAATGGTGAATACACGCTCGTTCAGTGCTGAATCAAATGGTACGAAATACTGACCAACAACTGCTGCTGCAAAAGCACCAGTCTGGGTAATGGTGGCACCTGAGTTAGCAAATGTAGTTGAGCCAGTTGAGCTGATAGTTCCACCAACAGCTGACTGCAATGAGGCTCGAACGAAAAGCTCAAGGCTTGGATCTGCTACGGAGAGATCTCGATCTACAGCACCAGATACTTCAGCGCCAGTAATGATGTTGTATCCCGGCTGGCGAGATGCGTCAACTTCTGCTGACTGAGTGAAGCTTTTGGCAATATCAATATCACCTGAAGTTCTTCTAATGTTGCTCCAGACTGGTGTTGCTGGAACTCCGGTTGCCGGGCTGACCTGTTCGGTTGCCCAGTAACTTACTGCGTTACCTTGTATTGAGCTAGACATGATTTTTTACCTTATTCTCGAATATGGAATTAACTATAGTGGTGCCATTATATCATATATATTTTACAACAAAGAAATATGTAATGTCTTTCCTATTCCATTTATTGGTTCCAGTAGCTCTAGTAATGCTTGTAACGTCTTTAGGTTGGTCTTGTTGGCTATATACCTCAGAACCATCAGCACTTCTGTAAGAGACGTTAAGGAAGATTGAGTCTAGCGTAGGCTCTATCACTGTGTTTAAGTATTTTTTTGACAGCTCTTCTGGCCAAAATATGGAGAAGTCAACAAACACAAGCATTCTCTTTTGTTTGTTCTGGCCATCAAGTATGGAGTCGTTTAGTGTGAATGATTCTGTAACTGCAAAGCTCATCCAGTAGGCATCTGTCGGCTGAGACTGTCCGGGTGTAAAGCTGGACATATTTATAAAAGTGCTGCCTTGATCCGTAGCTCCATTATAGTAGCCGTCAACAAAGTTAGTAACTATGTCTTCTGAAAACCCATTCACAAAAAGAGCTGTTAGATCTTCGTTATATGTAAGTGCCATTAGTTCAGTTTCTCCGCAGCAACTGCAGCCGCTCTGCTTATTATTCTGTCAGCCGTTATCTGCTTTTGATCAAAAGAGACTGTTGCGGCATAGTGCTCATCTTCATTTGATACGTTGTTCTGTATAAATATAACTGAGTCTTTTTTTAATGAGAAAGTTCCTAGCTCTGAAGATATTGAGGACATAACAGCAGCCCCACTGGAGTCCCCAGACGTACTTACAAGGCCATCATACTCTTTATCTATAGAAGCATTCCAGTTAGCCTTAAACATACCACTGAGGACTGGTGAGACTGACACAGCGTACCTAGCAGAGGATTCGGCAGAATCTATTATGTCTGCATCTACTAATTCTATAAAGTCATCAGTAATTGAATCCAGATCAGACATGTCAATTTTAATCATACTAGTTCCTTAGAAGGAATTTCCATGTAACGCCAACGGAGTCAGATACAATCTCTTTAACAGTAAAATCTTCTGAATCAAATGTCATTATTGAATTTAGTTTTGGCTTCTTTATCATCTCAGTTACTTGAGATACGACCACAATATCACCGGCCTGTATCTCTCTAAATATCTGAGCAGATGGACGCTCTGACTTTGATGGACTCAGCAGAAATGAATCTGCAGAGTAGACCGTATCGGTAGTAGTTTGAATACCAGTTATTCTGTCTATACCGCCACTCACGGATTCAGTCCATGAAAGAGTATGCAGCGCATCTTTAAAAAACTCATCTGCTTGAAATTCATCAAACAGTTTATTAAAATCAGTAAGTGCGCCCATATATTCAGCCTCTCAAGAAAAGGGAGGAATATTTTCCACCAGATGATAATATGTATGGAGCAATTATCAGTGATGCTTCCTCTGCAATAATGTTCTTTTTGGCGTTTAGCTGAGACCCTACACTGAAGTATTCTTTAGAACCAAGGCCGTCCATTTTCATTTGCTTCACGACAGATGGATCAATCTCTGCATTTCTGTTTGAAGATGCTAAGTAATAAGCCTGAGTAGCTGTAGCTTCAGCCACTTCTACAGGGAATATTGTGTAGTCGGTAATGGAAACCTTGCGAGAGTCGTATATGCCAGTTCTAGGAAAGAACAAAGCGTAACTGTTGCTGTACATAGTACCGAGATATTTATCCCAGTAAGCTTTATCGAATGTCTTTGTTGCAGATATGACGGCTCGACCGATTTCTTCATCGGTGAATGTGTAGTCTTTCTTGAACTGATCTAAAGCCCACAAAGACTTAGTGTACGCAACGGATGCGTAGGAGTTAGCAGTAGCTCCGACAGTGGATATTACATCGAAGTCTGTATATGATTCAGTAGCCATAAAAGCCATACCGTTTAATAGATATGACCATTATAGCATGGTGAGAGATTTGATTTTGAATTACGGCTATCGTCCGCCAGCTATAAAGTATCCGTCAACTTCACCGGTTATGTCGTAAGAGCTTGTCAGGTTTGCAACTTGCATTTTAATGTAGTCGTTCTGATCAAGAATAACGTTAACTTGTAAGTTAAAAAAACCAATATCTCTGTTTCCAGCAATGTTATTTATTGTTCTTTGCTGCCCGCCAACTTCTACAAATGAAGATAAACTATCATCCCATTTAGTAATATAAAGCTTAACCTCGTCATTTGCGGTTCCCTCTAGGAGTACATTGGAAAATACAGTGTATTCTCTTGGGTCTGAACCTAAATGCCTAAGCTGACCACTGGATGGAGAATCAAAATGCTGCAAATCATTTTCTACAAACACCCCATTCAAGTCAATTTTCTGACCTACGGTTGCAGGCATTATTGTTGTAGCTGCAGTTGCAATGGTTGACCTACCACCAACAAATGTATTTCTTAATCCTTGATTTTCAGAGAAAAGGCAAGGTAGGCTGGTACTGTCTATGTTTGGCATTAAGGTTGAGTCATCTGAATTCTTAATACCATTCCTAGTAACTTGACAGTTAACGTACTGCAAAGTTGACGAATTGGGGAAGTTTGATTCCGTAAAATCATTTAAGCTTGCTGTTGCACCTAGGTCGGTATTTGTATCGGTTCTAAATCTTGACTGCATAACAAATCCGGCACCAGCTGAGAATAGTGGTGCATTCATTGCGTCATCTATACCCCTTACGAGCGTTGTAGCCATGCGATATCCGCCAGACCATGCACCCTTCAAGGTAAGGGTTGGAGTCCCGCCAATCCTGCCTGTATTGCTCTCAAGGCCTTGTCTATAGCCATCTACCGTACCTAGCGAGCTACAGTTGGTGTAATAGACTCGAACTATTTCAAATGCTTCGTTTGAGGTTTTTCCAAAAATATCATATACCTTTGATCCGACCCCGGATGTAGAAATACCAGCTTCTTTTATAAGAAGACTGCCGCTACCACCAGCTGGAGACACAAACATTGTGTGATTTGGCTCTGTCGAGTATAAAACTGAAACATCAAAGCTATGGCCTGATATAGACAATCCACCAGCGGGTACTGTTATGCTAGACGACCCCATGTCGACACTACCATCAATGAAATAAAGGACATCACTACTTAGGTCGCCAAATAAATCAGAAGATGATGAAACTAACTTCATTTTAGTAAAGAAGTCATGCCTATCTCTATACGCTGGTGGTAGTACGCTCATTATTACCGTCCGTAACTATTAGTGTATGCTGCTGGAAGTACATTTGTTGAAGTTGGTGCTGTCTTAATTTGGTTGGCTGCCGGGAGAGTCATTTACTAACCCTCTGTAGCTGTAACTGTAATCTTAACGTGCGTAGCAACTGTAATACCAGCCAGAGACACAGTGATAGACTCAAGAGGAGAGCCTGCACTAGCGTATGCTGCCGTGTCTGTTGCATTAATTGGGCTATTATTGAAAGGTGATGCTGACTGAGCGCCCGGAATACTACCAGATACAATTACAGTACCGGCTTCTGGAACTGCTGGGGTTGTGAAAGCTGCATCGCTGTAGAATGAGGCTACGGCAGTCCAATTGTAGAAGTTGTCATCGACCTCAAAACTAAAAACATCAGTGACTGCGCCTCTTACTTTATATTTTCTTGACATTTTTAATCTCTCTTTATTTAATTAAGTGAACCCAGTAAACTTATGTATGACTGGGTCTATTTCTTGATTATTCTTTTACTAGCTTACTGATGCCGAACTTCTCAATTGCTGAGATAAGATCTGACTTTGTTTTTGGGCCGCGCTTTCGCTCGTACTTATTGCCTTCTGGATCTGAATAAATACCCGGTTCAATCTTATTTAGGTCTTCAACAGTAAGCTCTTTCTTCTCTTCCTTGACCAATGCCATAGTGGCTTTAGCAAGTTGAGCGTTTACAATGTCTTCAACTTCAAGATCAACTACGTATTCTTTCTTCTCTACCTTGGCCAATGGCTCAACTACGCCAAACTTCTCAAGGTGAATGCCGGTTGTTGCTGCCCATAATTCGATGCGCTTGTTTTCACACGCCAAAACAATCTTATCGCAAGAATCTTCAAAGCCGTAGTTAAAACTACCGTTTGAGAAGATAACTTTATTGCCGACCTGTTCTTGCTTTAGCCGGTAAAGGATGTGCTCTTCGTTTGTTAAGCCGTTTTGTACAAAGAAAATAATTTTCATAGGTTTCTCCTACTGTTTATAGTCTGTCTATTTTAACATAAAAAAAAGGATGCCGAAGCATCCTATTTTTGAGCTATCTAAATATCTTAGTTAGCTGCGTCAGTTACTACCAAGCAAGCACCACACAATTTGGCGTCGAATACACGGCTCCAGTTGGCTGGGGTTGCGATAGCTGCGTCAGTAGGGTTGATACCTGAAGCGGTGTTCCAAGCGTAACCAAGTACTTTCATCAAGTAGTTGTATTCGCCTTGGTACTGGTAGCCTAAGTTCTCTTTACCAGTGATACGGTTAACAACGATCTCAGTAGTACCGCGCTGCAAAGCAGAAGCTGCACCAGCCATCAGACCGAATACACGGTTGCGCAATTCACCAGCGCCTTCGTCGTAGGTCAAGCCTGCGATGTCAGCAACGATGATTGGCTTGCCCAGAGCGCCTTGGTTAACACCAGAAACGATTTGAACACCGGCAACAGAATCGATAACGAAGTTATCTAATTTGTCGTCAACGAGGTCGTAGAAAGCTTCTGAGTTCATCAGGTAAGCAGACAAGTTACGGCCTTTATCACCAAACAAGCGCATTGCTTTAGTCAGGTGCTTGTGGTTAGTAGCGGTTGCTTTGTCGGTATCATCAACAAGAACTGTGTCAACGCCAACAGTACCAATCAAAGAAGAAACGATTTGATCAAGAGCGCGCTTCAAGTAATCACCAGCAGCTTGACGACCAATAATGGTAGCCATTTCGCCAACTGAACGACCGCGACGCTTGAAGTTTTCATCAGTTTCGAAGACAGGGCCGATCTTGCTTGCCAAGTCAACACCAACCAATTCCATCAATGCCATACGGCTATCGGTGGCGGCGGTATCTACTGATACATCCCGACGAGAGATCAGATCACCAATTCGGTCATAACCAGCTTCTTTGAAGAAAGAGCCGATGTATACTTCTGAACCAAGCATGATGGTCATGTTAGATTTTTCGTTAAACACATCAACTTCTTGTGCTAAACCTTCGAGCCAACCGGAGTAAAACTCTGCATTATATTCTGGAGACATTAAAGCCATGATATGTACCTTCTTTTTTTAAATTACTAGACGATTTGTTTATTTCTATGATCGCCTAGCGATCCAATGTAATACCGTAATTATAACATATAAAAAAAGGGGTGTTTATGCACCCCTTTTTATCACTGCTATTTCTTAGCTGACGAAAGCATTTGGCCAAATTTCTCAGGGCCATTCTCTCGAATGTAATCAATTTTTTGCTCTTGCGTCCACTTAGATGGATCATTACCTAGACCACCTTCGCCACCACCTGAACCTTTAGCGCCTGAACCTGAACCGCCATTCCAGAACAAACCGTTTGATACTTTCTGCTTGTCGTAGAATGCGCTGTAGGCTACTTTATTGCCATCGGTATCAAGGACACTCTTGCCACCACCATCTAGCGCGTATACAACGCCTGAATCTTGGTCGATGTCAATCTTGCCTTGGTTAAGCATATAAAAGTCTTCAAAGTGATCATTCTTAAATGAATCGTCTTTGGAGGTTAGCTCTCGCAGGAATTGTCGCTTCTGCATACCAGTTACTTTGGAATACAGATCTTTAATTTCTTTATCTTTTTCTGAGATGCTTGATTGAGCGGCAGAGAACTGGCCCTCGAAGTCACTCACCTTTTCTTTCCACGGTGCGATTGCACCCTCGGTAGCCAAGGCTTTTGCTTCTGCAGTCTTACCATTCATAATCATGTCAATAAACTGATCATGCTCACGAGCTGATTTTACTCGGACTAATTCCGACAAATCATTCTCATTTAGGTCGCCATACTTTTCCTTGTTTTTTACAATCTTTCCAAGAAGCTCTGTATTTTT
>Ga0307996_1000105_pt1 | contig 23024 bp, 36 predicted proteins | sample Davwhametageno35_FD_203143 | JGI IMG/M metagenome (GOLD analysis project Ga0307996, IMG submission 203143) | Marine microbial communities from Davis Island wharf, Antarctic Ocean - #35 | ecosystem: Environmental > Aquatic > Marine > Unclassified | place: Antarctic Ocean: Davis Island wharf...
TAACAACCTACAAGATTTAAACATGCGCCCATTAGAACTTCTTTGAACCGCGTTTTAAACGCTTCACGACATACCAATTCGCTTAGTGTAACCACACCAGCTGTTTCTTATACAATTTCTTGACTTAATGCCATAGCTGACCATGGAGTGGGAGGAGTAAGAAATACCCCAGCAGGGGCCAGTTTTGGCATATTTTTTGCAACAACTGAAAATAATGGGATTAATAAGATTACTCCAAAAAGACTAAGAACGTTGCTAAACCTTAATAAAGAATATTTTCGCTTTCTTAGCATTCTTTTTAGATTTTCGATACCCATTTTTAAAATTTGATAGTTTCTTGCCGACATTTTTTTTGAAATTATTAATTTTTTATATTTTTTACTTTTTAAAAATAACTCGTAGTATAAGAACATTTATTATACTACGAGTTATTTTAACATTCGTTGTAAATCTCGGTTATCAGATAAACCGCAGAGCTGATAGTAAGTGGATTTGGGCTCACATTAGCAGCTACAATAAGAACTACTCCTGTAGTGCAATGGGCTACTAATCGAACTGGGGGTGGAGTACAACAATCCACGATAGTAGGCGTAATATTTGTTGTTAACGTTAAAGGATTTTGGGAATTTGTGACATTCACGGCATTTTTAATTAACTTTACTGTCCGAGCACCCGGAAATAAAAAAGTAAACGCTCCGCCAGTTAAATTTATTATTTTTATCCCCCTATAATTGTAATTAATATTTTCACCAGTAAACAATATCGTAATGGTAAGACACCAATAGCTCCACCAACTCAATTGATATTAAACTTTTAATAAGCATATAATAATTATTAATATATATTAAACATACAGAGTGTTATACACCAATTTTAGTAAAAATAGTAAAAATTTATATCGAAGTATTGAGACGTACAAAGATTTAAGAGTTTTTATTAATGAAATTGCTCGAATAACGAAAAAAAGTCGAAGTACCATTTATAGAGTTTTAAAAGAAGAATTAGGCTACGTTTCAAATATATTAGCTAAAAATCGTACAATGGTACTAAAAACACAATTAGATATGCTTATTGTCATTTATTACGTCGCTAACAACTATGTTTACTGACTATTTTTAGGTAATAGTAAGATAGTAAAATTTTTAGTTATAACGATCACAAAACGTTAAAATGGTATTGAAAATAATTAGTACAGTTTTACCTAACGTTCTTTACTTACGCAGGGCAATTCAAGGTGTAAATACCGCTTTAGATATGAAAGAAATTTTGGACGCTTCCACACTAATCGAAACAGTAAAAGCTATTTCAATTGGATTTCTTAGTAAATGTATTCCTCCCACAATTTTTTTTAGTAGAAAATATTTTATGTTTATAAAGGAATCAATAGGCTTTGTTACCATTGGTGGAAATTTGTTAATCGTTATTGAAACACTCAGAGCGGGTAAAAGCATCATCAAAGATACTTTAGTTATAATGACAAGCCTTAATTGATATGCTCTATATTTATAATTCAAATTTTTTTTAACTTACTTTTTTTGAATTATAAATGTAAAGTATGGAAGAACTTATCAAAAATCATTGAAAGATATTTGTCTAGACTTTTTCACTGATCGACGAGATGATTCAGAATATTATAATCCGTATGATGTTACGCCAACAATTATTTTTAAGAATGGAAAATATCTTATATGTTTTAACCAGACTACGGGAGATTTAATTACTATTGATAAACAATAAGATAGAACATTTAGATGAATGTATTCGTGAAATTTACGTAGAATTATTGGAGAATTTTCGAAAAGGAAAAATTTAAGCTTTTGGATTTTGCATAAACTTTGAAAACACTGGTAAATTAACTTTTGATATGATAGATATTTTAGAATCTAATTTAATTATTTTATCGCCTGATAAGAAAACATTGTACTTTTCTAATTCACTTGAGGAAATTTTTGATACCTGCCAAGACTACTTCCAAGATCCAAAATTTCGTGATGAAAACTCTGAAGTTGATTTTAAGAATTCCGTTAAGGAAAATTATTTGATAAAGAGTACTAACTTCTATCCCTTTTCTTAGTTTTTTTTAGTTAAATTAATTTGACACGATCTACTAATTAGATTATTATATCCTTACTTTCACACTTTTACTTTTTATGTTAAAAACAATAAAATACGAAATGATGATTCTGGTAACAGAAGAATTTAATGATAATGATTTGAAAACTTGGGCTTTCAATTATGCAAAAATATTAAGGAAATTAAACGCATCTGAAATTTCAGTAATTTCACGTGGTAAACGGTATTTATCTTATGAAATTAAAAATCAAAAATGTGGAAATTTTATTCAAATAAATTTCTCAAGTATTCCAAAATATATAGAGACCTTTTCAAGTAGTTTAAAATTTGATTCAAATGTTTTAAGATTTTTAGTTTTAAATAAAACAAATAAGCTAAAAAAAATTTAAATTTTTTTAGCTTATTTGTCTTGAATTATAAATAAAGACATGTTATCATATCAGTAGTAGATATTTCCTCAGTAGCTCAGTGGTAGAGCAATCGGCTGTTAACCGATTGGTCGTAGGTTCAAGTCCTACCTGGGGAGTTTAAAATAAACTATATGTTAAAATTATGAAAAATATATTTGATCCTTTAATAATTGGGGATAAAAGCTTTTCGTCACATTTAATGTTAGGAACTGGTAAATATAGAACCAGCCAAGATGCATTAAAAAGTATTAAGACAAGTGAATGTGAAATTGTTACAGTTGCGATTCGACGTTTACCTACGAATATAAACCAAGACAATATTAGCTTTCTTAAATCGTTGAATTGGAAAGAACTCTGGCTGTTACCAAATACAGCTGGTTCTCAAACAGCGGAAGATGCTATTCGAATGGCTTTTTTAGGTCATGAATTAGCTTGCCAAATAGGTCAAGAAGAGAATTTTTTTGTTAAATTAGAAGTTATTTCTGATCCAAAATATTTATTACCTGATCCAATCGGAACTGTGAAAGCCGCAGAATTTTTAATAAAAAAAGGGTTTACAGTTTTACCATATATTAATGCAGACCCAATGTTAGCATTACATCTAGAAGATCTAGGGTGCGCTACCGTTATGCCACTTGGTTCACCTATTGGTTCTGGTCAAGGATTAAATAATTTAGCTAATCTTCAAATTATTATTGAAAATGCAAATATTCCTGTTATTATTGATGCTGGAATCGGAACTCCTAGTGAAGCTACGATGGCAATGGAGTTAGGAGCAGATGGAGTTCTACTTAATACAGCAATAGCTCAGGCAAAAAATCCCGAACAGATGGCCCTAGCAATGAAATTAGGTGTTCAATCAGGTCGGTTGGGGTATTTAGCTGGTCGAATGGAAAAAAAGTACTACGCCACACCTAGTTCACCTATAAATCAAATTAGTCAAATATAAAAAAACATATCTATTAGATATGTTTTTTTATATTAAAAATCTTTCTATTAACTATTGATTTTTTCAATCTAAGTTAAATTGATTACTACTTAGCTTCTGTAACCTTCACTATATTTATCAGTATTAATGTTTGCTTTTACTACAGGTCTACTTTCTTCATCCTCAATCTCCTTTTCCTGCGTTTCTTTTTTTTCAATTTTAGTAAAATCTACTTGACTATTATCAAACTCAATTAAAATCTCTTCTGTATAAACATCGTCGAATATTAAATTAAATGGTGTTTTTTTATGGATATCTTGTTTTGTTTGTTGTTTAACTTTTATTTCAGTACCATCATATATAGTATTACTTAAACAAGCTTCAGCTAACTTATCTTCTAAGAATTTTGTAATTGAACGACGTAATGGTCGAGCTCCATAAACTGGATCATATCCTTTTTCTGTAAGGAAAAATTGTGTAGCAGTTTCTATAAATAAAATGGCACCCTGTTCTTTTAGTCTTTTACTTAATTGATTTAACATTAAACCACAAATTTTCCAAATATCATATTTTGATAAATGATTAAAAACGATAATGTCATCTATTCGATTTAAAAATTCTGGACGGAAGAATTTTTTTAATTCTTCTTGTACTAATCCTGTTATTTTAACAAATTTTTCTTCATCTTCTCGTGTTACTTCACGTTCAGTTGGAGGTTTTAATTGAAAATTACCATTTGGTTCTATTACTAATGAGATTTTTTTACTTTCTCTTTCTAAATTTCCGGTATTATATTTATAACCAAAACCAATTTTTTCTTTTTCAAGAACTGGCGATTCTTTTTCAATAATTCGAGAACCAAGGTTAGTTGTCATCACAATAATACAATTCTTAAAACTAACAGTTTTACCACTTGAATCTGTTAAATGTCCATCATCCAATATCTGTAGAAATAAATTAAAAACATCTGGGTGTGCTTTTTCAACTTCATCAAAGAGAACAATAGAGTACGGCTTTTGTCTTACTTCTTCTGTTAACTGTCCACCATCTTGAAAACCTACGTAACCTGGTGGTGAACCGATTAACTTCGCAACTGTATGTCTTTCCATATATTCTGACATATCGAATCGGATAAGATTTTTTTCATCATCGAACATATATTCAGCTAAAGCTTTTGTTAATTCTGTTTTTCCAACACCGGTTGGGCCAGCAAAAATAAAACTTGCAATTGGACGGTTAGGATCTTGAATACCAACCCGTGCTCTGCGTACCGCTTTTGAAACAGCAACAATTGCGTGATGTTGTCCAATCATTCGTTCATGAATAATAGTTTCCATTAATTTTAAACGTTCATTTTCCGATTGATTAATCTTTGTTACAGGGATACCCGTCCATGCTGAAATAACTTTATAAATGTCTGATTCAGTAACTTCATCGAAGCGTGGTCCATCTGAATTTGAGTATTTTGCATATTTTTCTTTAGTAGTCAATGCAAATCTCATTATTCGTATATGTGTACGAACTTCTACTTCATGATCGACTAATAATTTTGCAGTACTGAAATCATTGGCATTGATTGCTGTATTTTTCTCTTTTATAGTTTCATGTAATTCAACTAGTAGTTTTTGTAAACCATAAGGTAATGAATTATTTCGTAATCGTACACGGGAACCTGCTTCATCGATAACATCAATAGCCTTATCAGGTAAATTACGATCTGCGATAAATCTATTTGAAAGTTTTGCAGCTTCTTCAAGCGATTCGTCAAGATATGTTAAAGCATGATGACGTTGAAATTCAGGTTTTAAGCCTTTTAAAATATCAATTGTTGTTTCAACAGACGGTTCTTCGACAAGAATTGAATGAAATCTTCGTTCTAATGCAGGATCTTTTTCAATATATCGACGATATTCATCCAATGTCGTCGCACCTATAACGCGTAAAGTGCCACGAGCCAAAGAAGGTTTTAAAAGATTTGCCGCATCAACTGCACCTTCAGCTGCACCTGCACCTACTAATGTATGAATTTCATCAATTACTAAAATTGTTTTTGCATGTTGATTAACTTCATCAATAATATGTTTCATTCTTTCTTCAAATTCCCCTCGATATTTTGTCCCAGCTAAAACTGAACCAAGATCAAGGGCTCGCACTTTATGTTCTAATAAAAATTCTGGGCAATCCACACTTTGTATTAATATGGCAAGTCCTTCAGCACAAGCAGTTTTACCAACTCCGGCTTCTCCAACTAAAACAGGGTTATTTTTTCGACGACGACCTAAAACTTTAACTAAAGACTTTATTTCATCATCTCGACCAATTACTGGGTCTACACGCTGTTTTATTACATCTTGAGTTATATTTTGTGTATAAATATCTAAAGCAGGTGTTTTTAATCCATTCTTGTCTCGAGCAATAGCCCATTTTTCTTGTTCGGTTAATGGAGGTTTTAAAATCTCTTCCTGTTGTTCTTCAATATAAGTGTAAATTAAATGACGTAATTTAGGGATATTTACTCTTAATTTATCTAAAGTTCTCATTGCAATCCCATCTGTTTCATTTATTAAAGACATTAAAACATGTTCTGTCCCAACATAATTTACTCCAAGATCTTGACCTTCATGAATCGACATTTCTAATACCCTTTTTGCACGTGGGGTAAATGGTATTTCAGAAGCAACAAACCCTGTTCCACGTCCTATATATTTTTCAATTTCTTTTCGTGTTTTCTTTAATTTTACTTTTAATTCTGACAACGCACGTCCTCCGATTCCGTGTCTTTGTCCAATTACGCCAAGTAATAATTGTTCAGTACCTACAAAGTTATGGCCCATGCGTCTAGCTTCTTCTTGTGCTAGCATAATTACTTTAATAGCACCTTCAGTAAATTTTTCAAACATATTATTTCCTTTTTCATTCTTATTTAATAAAAATGATATTATTTATTGGGATTAAGTTCATTTTCTATTCACATTAAAATAGCGCTTTATAAAAAATTATACGTTACATAATATTTTTTCTACAGTTACAGTTGCTTAATAAATTAATTTTAATTATAATAATTGTTGGAGTATTTAATTATTGTGTTTTTGGCGGTATGGCCAAGTGGTAAGGCAGTGGATTGCAAATCCTCTACCCCCAGTTCGAATCTGGGTGCCGCCTGTAAATATAATTCAATATCATTGCTTTTTTATAAATCAGTATATATAATATAATTATATACTAATTAGGGGACGTGGTGGAATTGGTAGACACGACGGACTTAAAATCCGTTGCCTAGTGATAGTGCGTGAGGGTTCAAGTCCCTCCGTCCCCATTTAAAAAACGAAATATCTAAATTATATTATAATAAAAAAGTTATATAATAATACGTAATAACAATTTTTCGCTCATTTGTTATTATATGAAATGGCTTTATTTTATAGCACTTAATTAAAGGGGGTATTTTGAAAAAGAAAAGAAAAAAGTCTTTTTGTCAAACCAATTAAAAGTAGTTAACGAAAACAAATATTTCTTTCAACAATACTAATGAGATATTTCTTTTACAAATTAAACCTATAATAAGACAATTATTACATTTACTCCTAGATATATTTTTTTAGATAGAATTAATAAGTTCATTGAATTTAATAAATTAAGTTTTATTTAATTTTTTATTAAATTCAATGAAAAAACTTAAGAAAATTTTTACTTTTTTAAATTTTAATCAACACAAAACTTGCTACGTTTGAAAAAAGATTATCTTGTAATACAAGAGTAAGTAAAAATTCTCATTTATCATTTGATAATATATATTAATATTAGCAAACAAAAAGATCATATTATGATAAACAAATTCTATATAATACACCTGGTGGTAAATCAGATTTTACTAACAAATCAAAAATGTTTATCGACGAATTATAATAAATTTCTAGAATTCGCTTGTGAATTCGAATTTCAAAATGTTCTCGTGAATCCTTGTTAACATGGGGAGAACGTAATACACAATAAATTCGTTTATCAGTAGGTAATGAAACTATTCCTACATTATCTACATTATTGTTTTGGGAAATCTCAATTATTTTTTGACAGGAGATATTTAAAAGTTCATGATTAAATGATTCTAATCGTATACGAATTTTTTCATTCGGCTTTATTTCCATAAATCTATTTAATTATTTAACAATTTTAGAGACAACACCAGCCCCAATTGTTCGGCCACCTTCACGAATAGCAAAACGCATACCTTCTTCAATTGCAACTGGGTAAATTAATTCAGCAGTCATTTTAATACGATCGCCTGGCATTACCATTTCTACAATTGAACCATCATCTGCAGTGAATTGTTCAATTGATCCTGTTACGTCAGTTGTTCTTACATAAAATTGTGGTCGGTAACCTGTAAAGAATGGAGTATGGCGGCCACCTTCTTCTTTAGTTAATACATATACTTCGGATTCAAAGTTTGTATGCGGTGTAATCGTACCTGGTTGTGCTAGTACCATACCACGTTCAATATCTTCTCTTGTAACACCCCGCAATAAAATTCCACAATTATCACCAGCAAAACCTTCATCTAATGTTTTTTGGAACATTTCTATACCAGTAATCGTTGTTGTCTGAGTCTCACCTACACCAACTATCTCAACATTATCGCCAACTTTAATAACTCCCCTTTCAATTCGTCCTGTTGCTACTGTACCTCGACCAGTAATGGAAAATACATCTTCGATCGCCATCAAGAATGTTTTTTCAACGTCCCGCTCAGGTGTTGGTATATATGAATCAACTGCGTCCATTAAAGCATATATTTTATCCACCCAAGTATTGTCACCACGTGTAAGTGTTGGATTGGAAGAAATTGCTTCAATTGCTTGTAAGGCTGATCCAGGACAAATTGGAATATCATCTCCTGGGAAATCATAAGTAGATAATAATTCTCTTACTTCTAATTCTACTAACTCTAATAATTCATCATCATCTACTTGGTCTTGTTTATTTAAAAATACAACAATATGTGGGACCCCAACTTGTTTAGCTAATAAAATATGTTCTCTAGTTTGAGGCATTGGTCCATCTGCAGCAGACACAACTAATATAGCCCCATCCATTTGTGCTGCTCCAGTAATCATATTTTTTACATAATCTGCATGGCCTGGACAATCTACATGAGCATAATGACGTTCTTTAGTTTCGTATTCAACATGTGCCGTATTAATTGTAATTCCACGGGCACGCTCTTCGGGTGCACCATCAATATCTGAATAAGCTTTTGCTATAGAATCGCCATCTAATGCTAATGTTGCAGTAATAGCTGCCGTTAGAGTAGTTTTACCATGATCAACATGACCAATAGTGCCAATATTAACATGAGGTTTTGTACGTTCAAACTTTTCACGTGCCATTTCAAAAAATTCCTTTGAAGTTTAATGTTTATAATCGAGATATTTTTGCTTTTAGCGAAGTTGAACATTAAATAAAATTGTTATTTAGTAAATATTAATAACGAAAATGCGCAAATGCTTTATTCGCATCTGCCATCTTATGAGTTTCTTCTTTTTTCTTTATAGTATTACCTATATCATTGGCCGTGTCAATAATTTCACTTGCTAATTTAATTGACATTGTTCGTCCTACCCGTTGGCGTGAGTACTGTATAATCCAACGTAAAGCTAAATTTGTTGCCCGTAAGCTACTAACTTCAATTGGTACTTGATATGTGGATCCTCCAATTCGTCGAGCTTTTACTTCTACAACTGGACTAGCATTTCTAATTGCCTTCTCAAAAATTACTAATGGATCTTCATTTGTTTTTGATTTTATGATATCAAAAGATCCATTTACAATATTTTGGGCTAAAGTTTTCTTACCTGATTTTAAAATTCTTGTTACTAATAAACTCACTAAGTAACTATTATATGTAGGATCTGCTTTAGGGAATCGTTTTTTTGAAATATTTCGACGTGACATACTAATGATTTATTTTTAATAAATAGTTTTTAGTAAATACCAATTTTGAACTTTAAAACTAGTATTTAACTTTTCGGTTTTTTAACTCCATATTTTGAACGTCTTTGTGTTCGATCTTTTACGCCCCCACTATCTAAAGTACCTCTAACTATATGGTATCGAACCCCAGGTAAATCTTTTACTCGACCACCTCGTATTAATACTACAGAATGTTCTTGTAAATTATGACCTTCACCGGGAATATAAGCTGTTACTTCAAAACCAGAGGTTAATCGAACACGGGCAACTTTTCGAATTGCTGAATTCGGTTTTTTAGGCGTTGTTGTGTAAACACGTGTGCATACACCACGTCGTTGTGGACAGTTAACTAAAGCCGGTGATTTTGTTTTTTTATTAATTTGTATCCGTTTTGAACGAACTAGTTGTTGAATAGTTGGCATTTATCTTAATATAATTAATTTAATTATCTTTTGTTTGTAATCCATATTTTTTCATAAATCTTTCTACACGTCCTTCACTATCCACAAGGGTTTGAGAGTTTGTATAAAAAGGATGGTTACCTAACCAAACATCAAGTTGTAATTGAGGTTTGGTTGAACCAATATACGAAAGTGTTTTTCCTTCACAAATAACAGGAGCATCGGGGAACCAAGTTGGATGAATTTCAGGTTTTGACATATTTTTAAATTTTTTAACGTTTTGAATATTGTGACGCTTTTCTTGCTTTTCGTAAACCATATTTTTTACGTTCTTTAATACGTGCATCACGACTTAAAAAACCAAATGGCTTTAAAATTAAACGATTTTCATTTTCTATTTTACAAATTAAACGTGCAACACCTAATTTAATCGCATCAGCTTGACCCGTTAAACCACCACCTCTAACAGTTGCAATAATGTCAAACTGTTTGTTTAAATTTAGTTTTTCTAATGGTGACCAAATAGCATTTAAGTAATTCGTATTATATTGTAAATATTTTTCACCAGAGACTTTATTAATAGTTACTTTTCCATTTCCTGGAATAAAAAAAACCTGTGCAACAGCACGCTTTCTTTTTCCGAGTCCAATTTTATTTTTTTGAAAAACTGTGTTCATAAATTTTTTTAGTTTGTTAATTAGAATATTAAAGTATATCTAAGAGTTTAGGCCTTTGTGCACTATGAGGATGTTGATCATCTTTATAAACTTTTAATCGTTTTACTAAATGTTTTTTTGGAAACCCATTTGGCAACATATTAAAGACACAGTTTTCGATAATTCGTTTTGGTATTATATTCACTAATTTTTTTAAGGATGTACCCGGACGTCCCGGTTGATAAACATGAAATCGCTCAACATCATGATCAATTTGTAAATGATCACTGTTGATTAATATTACATAATCACCAACATCAATAGATGGGTGATAAACAGATTTCGATTTTCCTGTTAATAATGGTATAATAATTGATGACAATCGTCCTAACTGTTTATTTTTACAATCAATTATGTACCATTTTCTTTTATTATAATTTACAACCGGAATAAATGTTTTATTCATAAAAATAAATTTAAACTAAATAATTATTTTAAAACTATCCCTAATTTATTTTTAAGGGTAGCAAAAACTTCATCGGCCGATTTTCGACCGAAGTTTTTTAATTCTAAAAGCTTTTCTGGAGAATATTCTAGTAAATCTCCAATTGTGTTAATTTGGGCTCTTTTTAAACAATTATAAGGTCGCACAGATAATTGTAACTCTTCGATAGCAATATGAGTATATGGATCTACAGGCTTTATATCATTTTTTTCTTTTATGGTTTCTTTTTCTTTTGTAATTTTTTGTTCAATAATAGACTTAAATAATTCGATAATTAAATTTGAGCCATCAAAAATGGCTTCTTCAGGTGAAATACTGCCATTTGTCCAAATATCAATAAATAAACGCTCTTTGATATTATTCAAATTGTCATAAACATTTTCAACTTTAAAATCTACCCTTTGGACAGGCATAAAAATTGCATCTGTTTCTATGAAATCTTCAAATTTATCAGAAAAAAGTTCATTAGCTAATCTATATTTTGTTCCTGATTCAATTTTAAATTCTATTTCTAATATATGTGAACTTGAAATTGTTGCAATATAATGATTAGGATTAATAATTTTTATTTCTGAAGGTAATTGAATTGAACTAGCTGTAATAACAGTTGGGCCATTTAATCTTAGACGTCCAAATTGTCTATTAGATATCTCTGACTTTAGAATAATTCCTTTTAAATTTAATAAAATTTCAAGAATATCTTCACGGACACCAGGAATTAATGAAAATTCATCCTTTACACCAGCAATTCGAACACCTGTAATAGCAGTCCCTTGTAAATCACTTAATAAAACTCGTCTTAACAAATTTCCAATGGTTATTCCTTGGCCAGAACTAAGAGAATCAACTAAAAATTGTCCATACATAGAACCTGATTCAATTTTTTCTGATTTCAAACATTCCATTAATAAATTAGAACTAGTAATAAAATTTTTTGTGGAATTCATAATCTATTTATTTTATAAGTAAATAGGTTTATACTCGTCGACGTTTTCTTGGTCGGCACCCATTATGTGGAACTGAAGTAATATCTTGTATTGAAAGAATTTCTAAGCCTGTTCCTTCAATTGAGCGGATAGCAGTTTCACGTCCTGAACCTTGACCTTTTACTAAAATTTCAACAGTTTTTATACCTGTACTTAAAGCTTCTAAAGCTGCTTTTTCTGCTGCGGTTTGAGCAGCAAAAGGGGTACCTTTTCTTGCACCTTTAAATCCTGAACTACCAGAAGAAGCGCATGATATTGTATCTCCTGCTATATTAGTAATTGTAACAATCGTGTTATTAAAAGTTGATTGTATATGAACAACTCCTGTTCCAAAATTACTTCTATTTTTTTTTACTGTCGGTTTTCGTAATTTTTGTGCCATAGTAAATTAATATTTATTAATTAGTATAATTGCCAACAAAAGTATATTATTTTTTCTTACCAGTAACAGTTTTTTTCGTTCCTCTTCGTGAACGAGCATTCGTTCGCGTTCTTTGTCCTCGAACAGGTAAACTGTTTCTGTGTCTTTTTCCTCGATAACAATTTATCTCATTTAATCGTTTTATATTTAATCCATTAAAACGACGTAAATCCCCTTCTAATTTTAATTCAAAATTTTCTAAAATATTTCTTAACATTACTGATTGTTCTGTTGTAATATCGTTAGATCGAGTTTCTGGATTAATCTCCGCTAATTGAATAATTTTTTTTGCCGATGTAAGACCAATACCATGAATATACGTAAGTGCGTACTCGATTCGTTTATTTTTTGGCAAATCTATCCCTAGTAATCTTATCACTTCTTTAACTCCTTTTAAATATTAACCTTGTCTTTGTTTATGCTTGGGATTTGGACAAATTACCACAATCTTTCCACGTCTTTTAATTACTCTACACTTATCACACATTTTTTTAACTGATGGGCGTATTTTCATTATAATTATTAAATAAATGTTTACTTACTTTAATCAAATCTTTCATTATAAATATTAGAAAGCATGATACTTTTCATTTCACGTGAAAGATCTAAAACAACCCCTACTAAAATTAATAATGATGTAGTACCTAAGCCGTTAAAACTTGAAATGTTCAAAATTCCTTGAACAATATTTGGTAAGGTTGCTAAAATAGCTAATATTATAGCACCAAATAAAGTTACTCGTTTCATAACTTGTTTTAGATAAAATGTTGTTGCTAAACCAGGTCTCACGCCTGGTATACTGACGGCCATTTTCTGTAATTCTTGAGAAATATCTTTAGGATTTAAAACAATAGTTGAATAAAAAGAACTAAAGAATAAAATTAGTATAAAGTAACTAACCCAATAAAATATTTTTGACGATTTTAAAAAAATAGGAATAGTTAAAACTGGAAATACTCCTAAACTAGTAATATAATTGGGTAAAACTAAAATAGCGGTCGTTAAAATTATAGGCATAACTCCTGCTTGATTAAAACGTAAAGGAATATAATTATTTGGTTTAACTTTAGAAATAAATGATTTACTTTGACCAAGCTGTTTTGAAGAAATTAACGGAATAATCCTTGCACTTTCTTGTAATGTAATGATACCAGATACTGCAATAAAAAATAATAGTACAATACCAAAACAAGGTACAACAGTTAAATTTCCTATATTTTCACTTACTAATTTTTTACCTAAATTAGGCAAACTTGAAATTATATTTATATAAATCAATAAAGATGCCCCATTTCCTAATCCATATTCAGTAACTAATTCACTTAACCATAAAACTATCATTGCACCTGTAGTAAGCCATAGAATTATTTCAAAAGCTAGGAATGGAGTCCAATCAAACAAAACCTGCTTTAAATAGAAAGCAATACTCGAACTTTGAACTAAAGCCCATCCAAGTGTAATTAAACGAGTTAATCGAGTTATTGCTCTTCGCCCTTCACTACCTCCTTCTTTTTGTAATTTAGAAATACTAGGTATTAAACTCGTTATTAACTGAACAAGAATTGAAGCATTTATATATGGAAATATATTTAAAGTAAATATTCCAATTACAAATGTATCATTTCCTGAAAAAGTACTTATTAAATTTTTTGTAATTGGATGCTGTTGAATATAATAGGCTAAGTGTTCATGGTTAATACCAGGAATTGGAAGAAATGTTCCCACTCGAATAAATAGAAGTATTATAGCACTTAATAAAATACGTTTTAATAGAACATTATCTGTCTTTTTCATTTTTAATAGTTTAAAATTCACGTACTTTTAATTTATGTGACTGATTAAATATTAATTTAAATCACGTTTTTCTAGAACTTGAGATTTCGTAGTTAAACTTCTTAGTGCTACTATCGTAGCACGTGCATTGTTTAATAAATTATTAGATCCTAATTGTTTTGCAATTACATTTTTAATACCAGCAACTTCTAAAACCGTTCGAACTGCACCACCAGCAATAACGCCTGAGCCTTCGATCGAAGGTCGCATAACAATTTTACACGCTCCGCTATCACTTATAACACTATGGGGTATACTTAACGACTTTGTAATTGGAACTTTTATCAAATTTTTTCTTCCATCTGTTTTCGCCTTTTTAAAAGCATTAACAACATCTTCAGCTTTACCAATCCCTACACCGACTTGACCCTTTTCATCACCTATTACAACAACGGCACGAAAACTCATTTTTTTCCCACCTTTTGTTACCTTTGTTACTCGACTAATTTTAATTAATCGTTCAATAAATTTAACATTATTTAAATTCCCGTTACGATGGGATGTCTTTTTTAATTTGTTAACTTGTTTTAATTCAGTGTTCATAAAATTTATTTAACTTTTTAATTATTCACTAAAATTGTAATCCACCTTCACGAGCACCCTTTGCTAAGGCTTTTATTCGTCCATGATATAAATATGGACCTCGATCAAAAACGACTTTTGTTATATTTTTCCTTTTACTTAATTTTGCTAATTTTAGTCCTAGAAGTCCTGAAGCAGTGCAATTGCATCTGCGTCTGCGACCATCTTTCCTATTGTATATCTTTAATAGTCTAACTAGCATATCTCGATCTAAAGTGGAACAAGAAACGAGTGTTTTAGAAGTTGTATCATCTATAATTTGTGCATAAATATGTTTGTTAGAACGAAAAACAGATAACCGTGGTCGCTCTAGGGTTCCTTTTATTAATCCTCTTACACTTTCACGTTTTAACTTTTTATGTTTATCAGGTTTTTTATTTTTAAGCCTTAATAAAACTCTTTTTGAAAATTTCATAATATACTTTTTTAGAACTTAATAGTTTTTATTTTTTACCCGATTTACCAGCTTTACGTAAAATTTGTTCACCTTTGTAAAGTATTCCTTTTCCTTTATAAGGTTCCGGTGGACGCCATGATCTCACCTTTGCTGCAAATAAGCCTAATTGTTCTTTATCACATGCTTTTATGTTAATAGTTGTGTTTTGAACTACTTCAACAGTTATTTCATCGGGAATGGTTATATTTACAGGGTGACTAAACCCTAAATTTAATACGATTGATTTTTCTTGAACACTGGCTCTATAGCCCACACCTTCTAATATAAGGGTTATAACAAATTGTTCAGAAACACCGATGACCATATTATTTATTAATGTTCGATATAACCCATGGAAAGCTTTATTAGTTCGTGTTTCATTTTTTAAGGTTACAATTAATTTACCATCTGTTTTTTCAACCCCAATAGTTTCTGGGATGATTCTTTCTAATGTTCCAAATCTCCCTTTGACTGTTAAAATTGGAGTATCATTTGTAACATTTACAGTTGTTGGTATATTAATTGGTAATTTTCCGATTCGTGACATACTATATATTTACTCCAATTACCAAATATAACATAAAACTTCACCACCAATCCCAAGTTCTTTCGCTTTAGTATTTGTCATTACTCCTCTCGAAGTTGAAAGGATAGCAATGCCTAAACCATTTAAGACACTAGGTAACGTTTGTGAATTAGAATAAATTCGTAAACCTGGTTTACTAATTCGTTTAATTTTACTAATAACTCTTTCTCGTGATTGACCTTTATATTTCAATGAAAGAAGTAAGTAGTGATATAGATTTTCACTATAAATTTCAAAATTTTCGATAAATCCTTCTTCTTTAAGGATTTTAGCTATCGCTTTTGACATTTTTGTTGCTGGTATTTCAACAATTTGATGTTTAACCATATTTGCATTTCGTATACGAGTTAACATATCTGCAATATTATCTGTGACCACTAATAACTCCTTAATCTCATTTTATTTATTGTTGTGACCAACGTTTACGACGTAAATGTTTTTTTTTATCCCATACTTGATTAATTTCCCCAAAAGAAGAATATTTATCGTAATACCCACAATCATTTAAAGGGAATCGTAAAAATTTCAATAAAATCATACCATTTAAAATTCGATCAATCGTTTTAGAACGTAATTTTGGAATTGATGAATCTAAAACAAGAGTTACACTTAAACCTTGTATTTGATCTACGTCATCATACTCAATTTCTGGAAAAATTAATTGTTCTTTTAACGAAAACGTATAATTACCTGCCTTATCAAAGCTTCGAACTGATAATCCTCGAAAATCACGAATTTGTGCAAAAGTAAAGAAAATTAATTTTGTAAGAAAATTATACATTTTCTCACCTCGTAATGTACTTGATAACCCTAATTCCATATCTTCTCGAATTTTAAACCCTGCTACCGCTTTCTTTGCTCTTGTAATTAATGGTTTTTGACCTGTAATACGAGTAAATTCACTAATACTTTTCTTTAAAATATTCGTATTTTGAGCGGCTAATCCTAACCCTCTATTAATACTAATCTTTTTAAGCTTTGGGATAGTATGAGGATTCGAAAATAATTCTGGATTACTTTTTCGTAATACAGAATGAATACCACTTTCATATTCTTTTTTTATATTTTCTAATAAACCATATAATTCTGCAATTTCTTCCAAGGAATGTTGACTACGCATATTCTTTATTTAAATTAATTTAACATTGGAATTATGAATTGGAGCTTCAAATTGTTTTATTTCTCCAACATCACTTTCAGTGTTTGGTTTAATATGTTTAAATTTGAAATTAATACCTTTTACTAAAATTTTACCTGTAATACGAGAAATTTTAGTAACTTCACCGATTTTATTTTTGTCAAAACCTGAAATAACTTTTACATTATCACCAATTTTAACGTGTAATTTTTTACTTTTTGACATTTATAGAACCTCCGGAGCTAATGAAACAATTTTAGAAAAATTCTTATCCCGAATTTCACGAGCAACAGGTCCAAAGACACGCGTCCCACGTGGGTTATTTTCTATATTTACAATTACAGCCGCATTATCGTCAAACCGAATATACATGCCATCTGTTCTACAAATAGTTTTAGCTGTTCTTACTATGACTGCGCGAACAACATCCGATTTTTTAATTGGCATATTTGGAATAGCTTCTTTAACAACACCAATAATAATGTCACCAATTTTTCCGTATTTTCGGTTTCCACCTAAGACACGGATACACATAATTTTTTTTGCACCCGTATTATCGGCTACCGTTAACATTGTTTGTGGGTAAATCATAAAAAGATAATCTTAAGTAATTAGCGATGATTTTGAAATAATTTTAGTTACTGACCAACGTTTTTTTTTGCTACGTGGTCTACATTCTTGGACTAAAACTTGATCACCAATATTGCATTCACTCATTTCATCATGAGCTAAATATTTACGTGTTTTAATCATTGTCTTTGAATAAATAGGATGTGAATATCGACTTTCAACTTTTACAACTACAGTTTTTTGCATTTTATTACTTACAATAATACCAATTTTCTCTTTTACAGGCATTTTAAAACTCCTTAAAATCTTTATTTATTTTTTTTTCACAACATTATTGAATGCTGTCTTATATTTAAGAAATGAAACCTTATTTAAATTATTTATCAATGGTTTTTGTTTGATTTTTATACCAACTAGTAATAATATAGTTGTGAGGTAGATAAACACAATAATTTTCACATATATAAGTTTAAGTAAAGTATAAATTCTATTTTATTTCTAGAACTAGGCCCGAACTTTATTTCTTAAAATAGTCTTTAAAGCGGCTACTTTTTTTTTAATAGCTTTAATTTCATGAGGTTTAAATGGTTGACGTGTAGCTTTTTTAAATCGCAAATCAAATAATGCCTTTTCTGTCTCTTTCAGATCTTTAATTAATTCTTCAGTTACTAGCTGTTCTGCTAATGGACCTTTCACATCATAATAACCATATAGATCTTTATCATCACCGTCTTTATACTTAAGGAATTCCATAAATTATTAATATTAATTATCGTTTCTAATAATAAATTTTGTTTTAATTGGTAATTTATAGGCTGCAAGATTAAAAGCAGCACGTGCGATTTCTTCAGGAACAGACCCAATTTCAAATAAGATTGTCCCTGGTTTTACTGTCGCGACCCAATAATCAACTGCCCCTTTACCTGATCCCATACGTGATTCAGCGGCACGTGCGGTAACCGTTTTATCAGGAAAAATACGAATCCATAATGATGCCCCACGTTTAGTATAACGTGTAATCGTTCTTCGTGTTGCTTCAATTTGTCGTGACGTAATCCATGATGGTTCTAAAGCTTGTAAACCATACTTACCAAATGAAATCTCGTTTCCTCGAGTTGCTTTACCTCTCATTCTTCCACGATGGTACTTTCTATATTTTGTTCTTTTTGGACTTAACATAATAAAATAAAATTAATTAATAAATATATCTTGTTAATTCTTTTCGTGTTTTTATTATTTTTTTAATATTTCGTTTTTAAATAACCAGACTTTTACTCCTAAAACACCATAAATTGTGTTTGCTTCTTTTGTAGCATAATCAATATCAGCTCTTAAAGTTTGTAATGGAACTCGACCTTCTCGAATCCATTCGGTGCGAGCAATTTCTGCACCATTTAATCGACCTGAGACTTGAATTTTAATACCATTTACTTCATTATCTTGTCCACATTTTAATGCTTCGCGAATTGCACGTCGAAATGCAACACGGTCTTCAAGTTGTTGAACTACAAGATCAGCAATAAGAGAAGCATTCGAATTAACATTTTCAATTTCTAAAATATTAATAGTTATTTGACGATTATGGGGTATAAATCTTTTGATATTAGCTGCTAAAGTTTTAATCTCAGATCCATTATCCCCAACTAATATTCCTGGACGACCTGTTTCAATATTTAACTCAATTTGATCTCCTAATCCATTTCTATTAATATAAATATTTGAGATACTAGCGAATTTTGCGATCTTATTAATATATGTTCGAATTTGATCATCTTCTTCCAACAAAGTTGAATAATCTTTAAAATCTGCATACCAAGCTGATCGATGTTTTTGTGTAATACCTAAACGAAACCCTAAAGGATGTGTTTTTTGCCCCATAGAAAAATCCTTAATTCTTATTTTCTTAATTAATTGATTTTACAACAACTGTAATATGACAAGTTGGTTTTAGAATTTTAAAAGCTCGACCTTGAGCGCGTGGTCGAATACGTTTCAATTTTGGACCTTCATCGGCAAATATTTCTGAAATAATTAATTTTTTTTTATCTAGATCATAATTATTTTTTGCATTTGCTGCGACAGAATGAATTACTTGCCAAATAGGCGAACCTGCATTATAAGGTAAAAATTCTAATATCATTAACGCTTCTTGATATGAACGGCCCCGAATTTGATCTAAAACTTTTCTTACTTTATGTGGAGACATCCGTACATATTTTGCTACTGCTTTTACCGACTGATCATTCGACATAATCGAGTTTCCTTATTATTTTTCACGTATAACTTCAAGTTACTAAAGAATTTTTATTCTATATTTTAATAGTGAAATATTAATTTTTTTCTTGAGACCCATGACTTCCGTAAGCTAATTTAATTGTTATATATTCGATTGATTCTAAGTTTTTAGATGCTTGACTTATAAATCTATTTTTAGTCGAAACTTTATTTATATAAATTTCATAAATCCACATGTCAAAAAAATTTATAGACAAATTATTTTGTAAAGAGATTACAATTGAATTCAAAGCTTGTAAAAGAAAATCTCGTTCAATTGGAGCAGGATTTAAGAGATAAAAAATATCATCGCGCGCGTAATAAAAATGTTTAAACTGGATGCCTTGCAAAATTACTTTTGCAAGTGGAGATAATTTTTTTTCAGATTTAATATTAAAAGTTTCAACGTGAAAATTTTTTGGAAAATCGAATGTTAACTCTACTCGTGGCTTCTTTTGTTTTTTTAACATTGTATTTTTTTATCTGCTTTAACATGAGATTTAAATGTTCTTGTAGAGATAAACTCACCTAGCTTATGGCCAACTAACTGATCAGAAATAAAAATTGGAACATGCTGTTTTCCGTTATACACAGCTATAGTAAAGCCTACCATATTAGGTAAGATCGTTGAACTACGTGACCAAGTTGTAATTACTTCTTTTTTTCCTTCCGTATTCATTTTATTAATTTTTTTTAATAAATGATAAGCAACGAAAGGTCCTTTTTTTACTGATCTTGACATATTTAAGAATCTTATTACTAAATTTTTTGTAAACTAATTATGAAGCTCGACGAAGGATATAAGTATTACTTGATTTTTTTGTTTTTCGTGTTTTTTTACCTAATGCCGGTTTCCCCCAGGGTGTTAAAGGTCTACTACGACCAATCGGAGCGCGACCTTCTCCACCTCCGTGTGGGTGATCACATGGATTCATAACCGAACCCCGAACAGTTGGACGTTTACCTAACCATCTAGTACGACCAGCTTTTCCACTTTCGACTAAAAATGCATCATTGTTACTTAATTCGCCAATAGTGGCAAAACATTCTTTACGAATTAACCTAATTTCTTTAGATGGTAATCGTATGGTTACAAAATTTTCCTGCTTGGCTAAGATTTTTGCCGATGTACCAGCAGAACGAACAATTTGTCCTCCTCGATTAGGGATTAATTCAATATTATGCACAGACGTTCCTAAAGGAATTTCATCTAAGGGTAAAGCGTTTCCAATGTCTAATGAAATTCCTTTTCCTGATAAAACAGTATCACCAACATTTAGATTATTTGGATGTAAAATATAACGTTTTTCTCCATCTGTAAAATGTATTAATGCAATCCTAGCATTTCTGTTTGGGTCATACTCAACGGAATTAATAATACCAACTATATTATGTTTATTACGTTTAAAATCAATTACTCTATATTGTTTTTTATGACCCCCACCTCTATGCCGTATAGTAATAACTCCTCGATTATTTCTACCTTTATTTCGATGATTTTTTTTAATTAAACTTTTTTCCGGTCTATCAGTTGTTATTTCTGAAAAAGATGAAAGGGCTCTATTACGCGTCCCCGGTGTATACGATTTGTAAAGACGAATACTCATAAACTTTTATATAATTATTAATTTTCTTCTGCGAATAAGTTTATTGTATCGCCTTCTGCCAACGTTACAATTGCTTTTTTATAATGTGATTTCCAACCCACATATTGACCAATTCTTTTTTTCTTTTTAGGTAAATGCGCAGTGTTGATTTTTATAACTTTAACATTAAATAAATATTCAATTATAGATTTAATTGTTGGTTTATCAGATTTAGGACTTACAACAAAACTATATTGATTATTAGCTAACAATCGTGTGGCTTTATCGGTAATAATTGGATATTTTATAATATCTAAATTCATATCATTAGTCATTAGAATACTCCGTCTGTACATATTGCATTGCTAGTGGTGAAAAAAACTGCATTGCTGGTGGTGTAAAAATAATGTGTTTCGCTTTTAATAAACTTAAAGTATTTAAACTTGATGCAGAAATTAATTCAACATTCTTTAAGTTCTGTGTTGATAATTTTAAAGAACGTGTTTTTTTAGTAACAACTAATAAAATTTTTTGATTTAGATCTATATTAAAACCTTTACAAATATTACAAAATATTTTTGTGTTAGCTTTATCAACTAATGACTCGAATATAGCAGTCACGAGAATATTATTTCGTTTATTATAAACTAAGGTGTGAAGTGCTAAATTCCGTTCCTTTTTATTTAATTTTAATTTCGTTTTTTCCCGTTTTGGACCAAAAATGACACCACCCCCTCTCCATAGTGGAGAACGATTTGACCCTGCTCGTGCTCTACCAGTACCTTTTTGTTGCCAAGGTTTTTTACCACCACCGCGAACTTCACTTCTAGTTTTTGTTGAAACTGTTCCTTGCCTTTGAGAAAGTCGATGTCTTAAAATATCTCGATGAATTAAATAATTACCAGAATTTTCTGAGACATTAAGTTTAACCCAATATGCCTTAACTCGTAGTTTTCCCTCGGCACTATAATAATCAGTTTTTATCCATTTTTTAACAGCCATATAGTATTTTTCCTAATGTTCATTTAGTTAATCATATGTTTTATATATTATTTTGACGGAACAATAGTAAGTAAATTACCAGGTTTACCAGGAACGGCTCCTTTAACAACTAAGATATTCTCCGTATTATTTACTTGAATTATTTTTAATTTTTTAATATTTGTAATTTTATTTCCAAGTTGTCCTGCCATTTTTTTTCCTGGTAAAACACGTCCGGGAGATGTACCCATACCAATTGATCCAGGACCTCTATGATTTTTAGATCCGTGAGTCATAGGACCACGTGCGAAATTATGACGCTTTTGAAGACCGGAAAACCCTTTCCCGATATTTTTCCCTGTAACATTTATTAATTGTCCAGCAATAAACGAATCAACATTTAAAACTTGTCCAACATTAAAATCGACGGGATTATTTATACGAAATTCTTTTAAATATTTTAAAGGTGGAATATTTGACTTTTGTAAATGACCTAATTTTGGTTGTGTTAATGATTTTGTTGATACATTTCCATAACCAACTTGAATTGCATTATAACCGTCATTTAATGTAGTTTTAATCTGGGTAATTATACACGGCCCAACTTTTAAAATTGTAACTGGAATAATGTTCCCTGATTCGTCAAATATTTGAGTCATTCCAATTTTGTTTCCTAATAAACCTAAAG
>Ga0307996_1000107_pt1 | contig 22821 bp, 16 predicted proteins | sample Davwhametageno35_FD_203143 | JGI IMG/M metagenome (GOLD analysis project Ga0307996, IMG submission 203143) | Marine microbial communities from Davis Island wharf, Antarctic Ocean - #35 | ecosystem: Environmental > Aquatic > Marine > Unclassified | place: Antarctic Ocean: Davis Island wharf...
AGTAGGTAATTTTTCTTACTACGCTGGGGATGAAACAAGAGTTAGCGACACTGTTTACAAGTTTAAAATTAGACGAGACGGCGCTTCCGGTACGCACACCTTTTCACAAGGGTTGAGTGGCAGCGCAGGTGGTGCTAAGAACGAGTACTTGTTTACACAAAACGCCTTGTCCTTTAGTGGAATCTCAAGGGTTGTTGATGTTCGTGTTGATGGTAAGCGATATGGTCACGAAGATTTTGTAACAGGCCTACGCATCGATACCTTTAGCAATGGTGGTGTATCCCCTCTTGCTTCTGTTAACGGCTTCAATACTACTAATTTATTTACGAATACTTGTTCAGCAACTTGTGTATTTAAGCTTAACCGTGATGAACCTCAGTATAGCCAAGGAATTCCTAAAGTAGAGTTCTTTGTAGAGGGTCAAAAGATTTATGACGTAGAGTTAGACACGGGGGTTTACTCTCTGTCCGCCACTAAGGCTTACAGCAACAACCCTGCTAGGGTGCTGTTAGACTACCTTATTAATGACAAGTATGGGCGTGGTCTTAACCTCACTCAGGTTGATTTAGAGTCCTTCTATAATTCTAAGTTAATCTGTGATGAAGTTGTTATGACAAATGCCACAACTCCTGGGGTGGTAAACCCCAATAACCTATCTGATATCAAACGTTATGAAATTAACCACATCGTTGATACAACAAATCCGATTAGAGATAACATTAATCAGATTCTTGAGTCAATGGGCCAAGCTACACTATTGTGGACGGGCGGGCAGTACAAGCTTAACGTGTCCTACCCAACAGAACAGCCCACAGTTGCTAATGGTCAAGTAGACGCTCGACATGTGTTTACAGATGACGAAGTCATTATGGATGAAGTATCTCTGAAGTGGCCCAATGCACAGGACAGGTTTAATCAAATTACAGTTACCTTTCCTAACGCGTTCGAGGACTTTAAAGACGACTCCGTGACATGGCCACCGTTTTCTACTGACGCGACAAGCCCTTATCAGGTTTATCTTACGGAAGATAACTATGAAGAGTTGAGAAGCACTATACAACCTATCGGCATTACTGACCCCTACCACGCACAAGCCAAGGCTGAAGAGATGGTAAGGGGTAGTCGAAGCATCCACAGCTTATCTGTAACGTTTAGTCGTAAAGCTTTGTTGATGGAACCGGGAGACTATTTCATATTCTCTTCGGCAGCTCTCGACATAGCAGAGGGTGTATACCGTGTTGAAAGTATAAAAATTAACCCTGACTTATCTATAGCTGTTGAAGCTTTTTATTTTGAACACACAGTCCTTGCTTGGAACACTGCAAATGATGAAGCTTATAGCTCTACGTTCGTATCACCGGATGTAGTGAACCCTATCGAAAACTTTGCGTTATCAATTACAGGATTAGATGCCTTTGACTTAGGTTCTCTTTCTTGGGATTACGATGATGACCCCGGTAACGGTAACTACATCTATAAGGTCGCCTATAAGGTCAGCTCAGATACTGCGTACATTTCTTTGTCAACCAATCTAAATAAGTTTGGTAGCTTCCAAAAGCTTGAAGGTATCGAGACTAATAGTGTATATGACTTTAGAGTTAGTGCAGTCACCCCGTTGGGTGAAAAGGTTTCCGAGGTGTTTTTGTTAAATCAAACAATTAACAAAGCACCCAATACGATGGAGTCTCTTTCTATCACAGAAGAGATCTATGTAACAAACAGGGCAGCTGGTGCTAAATCAAAAGCTATTCTAGTATGGTCTCCGGACAACACTGGTATTATCAGCTACTACACGCTGGTTGAGTATAAGCTACAGTCGGAAAGTACCTATACAACCTTTGACACCATGACCTCTGACTATGCAAACGTCCTTGACTTAAGCCCCGGTAACTATGACTTTAGGGTTACACCCTTTAGTGCTTACGACTTTGCAGGAACACCTCTTGTTGTACAACACGCTATTGTTGGTTTATCTGCTGTTCCTAATAACCCTGCGGGGTTTACAGGCAACATTAACGAAGGTCAGATTAACTTGTCTTGGGATTTACCCACAGACTTAGATGTTCTGTATGGCGGTACTTGTGAGATACGTTTCCACACCGCTATTGATGCGGTGGCTTCTTGGGATACTGCTTCTGTTTTGGTTGACTCCTTGTCAGGTAATACTAATAACAAAACAGTACCTACTCTCAAAGGTACTTTCTTTATCAAGCTTAAGGACTCGGTTGGGAACTACTCGGTTAGCGCAGACAGCTTTACTAGTACTTTTGAAGACCTAACCTTTAACCAAATTGAAACTTTGGACGAGGCTGCGGCAGGGTTCTTAGGGACTAAGACTAATTGTTCTGTTGTAGGTGGTGACCTGACTATGGACGTCGCAGTCTCTGAAATGATCTATGATTTTAATAGTTACGTTGACTTAGGTGAAACTGTTACTGCAAGGGTTGTACCTAACATTGTTGCTTCTGTTACTAACAATGGTGTTTTAGTAGAAGACTATGTCCTTGTCAGCGCATTGCCTAGCTTTGCTGGACCTGTTAAGAATGCTAACTTGCGTATCTTAATGTCCTATACAACGGACGACCCTGCAGGAACCCCTACGTACTCTCCTTATGAGCTTCTTACTATTAGTAGTGTAGAGGCCCGTGCGTTAAGGTTTAAGTTTATTGGTACAGGTCTTGATACTAACACCGCTATTACTGTAACTGAGTTAAGCATCCTTATCGATAAAAAGGATATTATCAAGTATGGCACATCAACAAGCAGTTCTTCTGCTGATACAACAGTAACCTTCCCTACTGCCTTCTACGGTGGTCCCGGTGGAACAGACGCCCCTACAATTGCTATGAATGTAATTGGCGGTTCTGTAGGTGACTTTACCCACATTACTGCTAGGGATAAAGCTAGCTTTACTTACTCTGTTTATACCGCTAACACATCTATAAGAGTCGCTAGAACAATCGACTTTCAGGCAATAGGACAATAAGGAAATATTATGTCAACAACATCAATAAACATTAGTGCAGCCCAAACAGGTAATGCATACACCTCTGACTTAAATGACGCGTTGGGCGCTCTAGACACTTGCCATTCAGGTGCAAATGCCCCAACAAACGAAGTGCTGACTGGTAAGTTTTGGCTGGACACAAGTGCAACCGACCCTGTATTGAAGATTTACAGGAATGGCTGGCGGTCTTTGTTTACACTTAAAGTAGGCTCTGTAGACCTTGGGGTTGACTTGCTAACCGCCGTAGACGTTAACTCGACGTCTGATGAACGGTTGAAGGACAACATCAAGACTCTGGAGAACCCTTTAGAAACTGTTAAGTCATTGCGTGGCGTGTCTTATGACATGTTTGGTAGGCACAAAGTAGGCGTTATTGCTCAAGAAGTAGAAGCGGTAGTTCCTGAAGTGGTTCACACAAATAACGATGGATACAAGTCAGTATCTTACGGAAACTTAGTTGGAGTTCTTATTGAGGCTGTCAAAGAACAGCAAACTCAAATAGATGAACTCCGTAAATTATTGGAGAAATAAATGCTACAGCTTATACCGCTGTTGGCTCCCGTTATCGGGGACTTGATTAAGCGTCTTGTCCCCGACAGCGACAAAGCTGGCGACATCGAAAAGGAAATTAAACTAGCACTTCTAGAACACAGCGATGGCCTCGAAGCTATGCGCGGTAAAATTGTTCTAGCAGAATCACAATCATCTAACTGGCTAACCTCCGCTTGGCGGCCCTTGCTTATGATGGTTGTTGTTCTTATTATTGCTTGCAACTATTTACTATTCCCTATTGTACGCATCTTCTACCCCGAAATGATTACTCTAGACCTCCCACAAGAACTTTGGCAGCTATTGACCATCGGTGTTGGTGGTTATGTTGTAGGTCGCTCTGGCGAAAAGATGGTTGATACTTGGTCTAGTAACGGAGGGAATAAATAATGAAATTTACTAAATTACAAGATAAGATGACATCTATGTTTGGTCAGAAAAGCGAGGTACCTAAGTATATGAAAGGTGCTGACAAGCCAAAAACCTACGGTTGGAAGTTTGGTAATCGTTCAGAGATGAAGATGGTAGGTATTGACAAGGATCTTGAAAAAGTTACTCGTCGTGCGCTTGAACTATCTCCTGTAGACTTTGGTGTTACTTGTGGTCTCCGGACACAACACGAGCAAAACCAACTACGTGCGCAAGGTAAGTCCCAAGTCAAGCATTCTCGTCACCAAGACGGTATGGCTGTAGATGTAGTCGCTTATAAAGGCGCAAACATCACTTGGGATCTAGACCAGTACATCATCATTGCGGATGCTTTCGCAAAGGCGTGTAAAGAGCTAGACGTTCCAATTCGTTGGGGCGCGGCTTGGACTCACAGCTTAAATGATTACACAGGAACAGAAGCTCACGAAGCCCATGTTTCATTGAGAAAATCACAAGGTAAACAACCATTTGTTGACGGACCTCACTTCGAGATTCCAAAAGAATAAATACTTGACCCTTATGATATAGGAGGACAAACTCTCAAGTTTGACAGTCCTCTAGGAGACGACCTGCTGGGAATTACCCGGTAGGTCGCCTTTGTTTTTAAGGACAAAAAATACTTGACCCTTATGACCCCGGACCCCTCCCCAATATATCTATAATTATATTTAAGGATACCTTTGTTATTGGGTATCTTTTAATATAATAACTATACAACAACAACATGAGGCATAATGCCTGATTAACTTAATTAATGAGGTAGTAATATGGCTCTAGTAAAGACAGCAGCTAATACGAATAAGACGGGAGTGGAAACCCCCAGTGCTTCTTATATGTCTATGAAGCCCTTGTGGAAGAAGGCCCGTGCAGTACTACAAGGCGAAGCTCACGCTAAAGCCCATGATGAGTATGTAGAACGTGATTATTCCAATCTCCTTCTTCCTTTCTCTCCAAGTATGACACAAACACAGTATGACTTCTATAAGTCAGAAGCAGAACTACCGGGTCTAACAACTCAGTATGCTCGTGTGTTGATTAGTGCCTTGCTTCGTAAACCATCACAACTAACTTTACCCGATGAACTTGAGTCTGTTGATGCTTATAATTGGATTACAAAAGACATTACACTAGATGGTGCTTCTATGTTCAACTTCTTAGACTCAGCTATCTGGGAAGAACTACAAACATCCCGTGCTTGGGTCTATGTTGACCGTCCTTCTGTCTCTGATAATGAGCTAGAAAGCATGTTTCCTGAAGAACGCGATATGATTTCACCTTACCCTGTTCTTATTAAGGCTGAGAATGTCATTAACGTTCAGACAAAGACACACCCAGTTACTCGCGCTAAGACTCTTAGCCGTTGGACTACTCGGTATATCACCGAAGAATTCACTGCGGAAAACCCTTGGCACCCTAACTATGTAGATACTGTTTGTGACCACTACCTTGATGAACAAGGTTTTTTGGTTCTTGATTACTACAAGAAGGCTCATGGTTCTCATGAAGTAGAAGCGCTTAACGGAGTTATTCAACAAAGCTACGAAGATTCTGCTGATGGTGGTTTCCAGAAGTATGATACTGTCATGCCAATGAAGTTTGGTCAGCGTATAACCCGTATCCCCGCTTGGCCTCTGAATGGCCAGATTGAACCTATTGAACCAGTACTTATGCCTCTGATTGACAGAGAAGTAGCCCTCTACAACAAAGTATCCCGTCGTAACCACCTACTATACGGTGCAGCGACCTACACACCAGTGGTACAGTCTGATATGACTGACGAAGAGTTTGAAGAACTCGTTGGTGCTGGTCTCGGTACTTGGCTTCGCGTTCGTAAGGATGAGTCTATCACTGTACTCGAAACACCAACAGGTGCTTTGGGTGACATGGACCGTGCTATTGAAGCTACAGTTGGCGAAATGGCCAAGATGGGTATCCGCATGTTGTCTCCAGAACAAGCCGCTTCAGGTGTTGCTCTAGAGATTCGTAACGCTTCTCAGACTGCTCAACTCGGTACGCTTAACGCTAAGATTTCTGGTACTATGCAAGAGATTCTGGCCTTTATGATTAACTGGAAGTACGATACCGATTACACAGGTAACGACATTGAATTCCAACTTTCTTCTGATTTTGCTGCCACTGTTGGCGGTGAAGGCTCTATGCGCCTTGTATCTGAATGGTACCAAGGTGGCATTATTTCTCGTGATACGTTTGTCAGCATTGCGAAGTTCAACGACTTCCTTCCCGCTGACTATGATGACGAAGAGGCAGTTCAAGCTATTCAGACTGACCCTCTAGTAGCTAACCCGGAGTTAGCGGCTGATGAGCTTCAACTAGAAGAAGAGTAAGCTAACGCAGGTTCGCGGTCTCAAAGGCATCACAGGCGTCATGCCATAGAGAAGAAGAGTTCAATTCTCTAATTAGCACCAAATACAGAGGCTCCCTTTATCGGGGGTCTCGAAGCCCCCATAGCTCCGCAGGTAGAGCAATTGATTTGTAATCAACGCGGTTGAGTCCGGGTGGGGGTACCACTTACATCCACGAATTACAGTAATGGAGAAGAACCATGTCTATTAACGAAAAGATTTTTGACAGGATTGTTGACCATGCTGGCGACGTCCGTTTATATGAGAATGGTGTGCAAAAGGGAAACCGCACAATCATTAAACAGCATCGATTTAATTTAAGAGACCTTTTGAAAGGAAACATACGAGCGGATGTGAAGCCAGAAGTAACTCGCTTTACAAAGGAACTCCAAGCTCACAACAATAAGAGCTTGTTAGAGTTCTCCAACTCACAAAAGGTCTTTCACAAGAACAACCTTGATGCAGAAATCAAGCAGTTCTACAGGACACAAAAGCCAAAGACTAAAGAGTTATTGGCAGAAATAACAGGACCACAGATTAAAGGTTCTCGGACGCTAAGGGGCAATATGAGGAATATTGGCTCTGGTGAGCTAGTCCGTATTCAAACAAAAGTACGTGGTGGTTTAGCCAAGGGCTTGCCTAACGATGATATTATTAAAGATGTTATGAAGACAACTAAGATAACAGAACATCAAGCTAAGACACTTACACGCACATCTATTACAACAACACAAGCCGATGCTCTTAATCATGTCATGAAGGCTAACGAAGAAGTTCTTGTAGGCTATATGTTTACTGCTATCCTAGATGGTCGTACTAGCCCTATTTGCTCTTTCCATAATGGTAAGGTCTACGGTGTAGATGACAAGCGTTATCAACCCCCTCTTCACTGGAACTGTCGTTCTACGATGGTGCCTGTTATCAAGAGTAAAGAAGACTTACAGGGTGTTGAATCAAAGAACATGAAGCAACGTAACCTTAAAGGTATTCGTTCAACTGAGTTGACAGGTACACCTTCTAAGATTAAAACTTACTCTGAGTGGTTGCGTCGTCAAAGTACAAACGTACAGATTAAGATGCTTGGCGGAGAACGTCAGGCTGGTCTATTCCAACAAGGCAAGTTAAACGCTAAAGAGTTTATATCCCCCATCGGTAAGGCTTTGTCTATCCGTGGTTTAATGCGACGTGCAAACATTACAGTCAAACGGCCTACTGCTACGAATGAAAGTAACATCACTCTAAACTTCTCAACTCCTGATGAGTTAATAAAGTCTAAAGCTAACACTTCAACCCTGAAGGCTCACTTTAAAAATGATGCTATGGAGAACTCCCAAGCTCTCGCTCTGACAGACTACAAAGGAAACTCCTTGTCACAGAAGCAAGGTAGCCGGAGGTCATTCAAGAGTAACCGTGAGGGCGCTGTCTTTAATGCAGATGGTGCTGATTATGTTAGTGGTGCAGGTAGACATCTACAGATACAAGAGCCGGGAATTCTTACAGAACGTTTGGCAAGGGTAGCTAGTAACGAAGTGTTAACTGATGTTCAGAAAGACTACATTCAAAAGTTTGTAAAAGACTTAGACCGCAGCCTCTCTATTAACCAGCGCTCCGTCGTTACTGACGTGCTTCGCCAAACCTTTGTTCGTGCCAATACTTCGGGCGAACCGTGGGGCAAGCCTACTTCAGTATTCCGTAAGTTTACTTTGAACTCTGTTCAGGACTTGGGTACTCTGATGTTTAACCGTTCAGCTGACCGTGGTAAACTGTTTGGCAATCTTACAGCTAAACTTGCAGATGACCCTGAAGTGTTTATACAGAACAAGCGTTATACTATGAGTCAAATCATTGATGACCAACGTGCTGATAACCGTTATATTGAAACTTGGCAAGGCACTCACGGTGCTAAGTTGGCTAAGAAAGCTTACTTCAACGGCAAGTCCCCTTTGGCTTCTTATACTCAGCCTATTATTAAGCGCTACCCCTCTGTTAAACAGTTTCGGGAGAGCCTTATCGATAGGATTCCGGGTGTTGAGATTAAGCGCAAGCTCACTAAGCTATTCGAAACTAAACCACCAAAGCCTTCTTGGTACCAGCAACAAGTTGCTAAAGTAAGAGGTGTTTCACGGGAGTTTCTTGATAGAGAGTTTTTGTTTGCTCTGCAACGAAAGTCTGCTGAGAAGCAATTAAAAGATAAAGTACAGAAGGCTACTTCTAAGGCTATGCAATCGATTGCTACTGCTGATGGTGCTGACTACGACATGCTGGCTATTAAGATAGGTCAAATCTTTGATAATGAACTAGGTACGCTTAATCCTTTCAGAGCTAAGACACTTAAAGAGTTCCACAAAGATGGTAGTAAGATTATTGACTCGCTTGAAAAGCAAGGCATGATTCGCACAACCACTATTCGTGATATCGGCACTTCCTCTCCCACAGACCTTACTACAGGTAGACCTGTCAGTGATGCTGCGTTAAGGGGTGTTAGTGTTACTCGTCAGATTGGTATTGTTAATGGTCCAATGAGACAGCTTCAGATTGCCTCTGAGAAAGCCCGTACAGCACGTCGTTTTGGCTATTCCAACGACCGTGATAAAGTCTACGCCCGCGCAGGTAGTAAAGAATACTATGATGCACGTAACCGTAAGACAGGTATGCCAGTGGTTTCTGAAAAGGTTTTTGCCGACTACGACGCTGGCCAGATTGACCGTGACATGGCTAACATGCTTAACCACGCCAACTCTGTTAAGTACGAAGTTGACAATGAGTTCTTTGACTTTGCTGAAAGACTTATTTACTTCAACGATAAACGTGGTGAAGCTGCTAAGTGGGATGAAGTAAACGAGATGAAGAAGCTATTCATGTCTCGTGGTAATGACTCTCGCGGTACTATGGCTGTTGCTAAGTTCTATCGTAAGCGTAATGAAGCTTTCTCTGTTGATGCCTCCGTAGATTTCCGTGGACGTGTTTACCACCGTGGTTTGCTTACCCCTACCAAGGGTGAAGCTATTAGACCCTTCCTGAATACAGCTAGGTCGGTTGCTGTCAACCCTGATGCCGTAGAAGAGCTACAAACACAGATTGGCTCCTTAGTTGGTAGCCCATTAAACACCCTGACTGTCAAAGGCCGTCTTAAGTCTTTCAAAGACCAAGAGAAGAACCTTCTTGAAATTGGTGAGCTTATGATGAGCAAGACTCAACCCGACAGGCGTATCAAAGAGTTCCTATCTAACCCCCTTGTTGCTGCAACAGAAGATGTTGAAGTTGGTAAGCTTGCTAGACTAGCTCTAGAGTATACACGTCTTCACAACCATATGGGTGGCAATATCCCAACTAACAAGGCTAAATACAGCCCTGAACAGTTGCAAAGGTTAAGTCAATTCCGTACTAAGATGATGATTGAGAATGACGCTAGTTCTTCTGGTGCTCAAGTTATTTCTTTGTCTACTGGTGACAGAGCTTCGGCTGAGTTGTCTAACGTTTTACAAACACCTAAGAAACAACGTCTCTACGATGAAATTGCTAAACGTACAGTTGATGACGCTGAGTTCCTAGCTATACCTGAGTTAGAAGGGTTAGACCTTGACTGGACTGACTTGATGAAGGCTGCTAAGAATCAGAACATGGTTGCGTTCTATGGTGCAGGTGATGCTACTAAGGCAGCTAACGTTGCTAACCAATTTGCTAAAGTTCTAGCAAAGAAGGGCAAAGTTACAGTTTCCTCTAAGGAAGTGGATAAGTTTAAGAAAGCCATTGATGCTAAGATTAGCTTCGAAATGGATAGAAAGAATTGGTCTCGCATTGATGAATTGCGTGATATCAAAAAGAATGTGGTTCTTGCTTCTAAAGAAGGTAGGACTATCAAAGATTCCCTCTACGAAACTGCTCGTTCAGAGTTCAGAGATGGTATTAAGAATTCGGAAGAGATGCATACTTTCTTGGCTAAGCTAAACGATGAGACTGGTGAATTAATTGGCACCCGTCTGTTCGAGAAGATATCCAAGATTATGTCTCGTAAACTCGAAGAAGAAGTTCCTGTTACGGGTAAGTTCATTAAGTTCTGGAAAGACATTGCTAAAGATTTTGTAGCAGAGTCTGGTTCGGTAGACATCCCTTGGGTGACTTTCGATGGAAAAACTATGATGCAACGTTACCGAGTAAAAGAACAAACACGAATTGACTTCACCGACCCTGTAACGGGCGAGAGGGTCTTTAACATATACGAAGCACCTAGTGTAGATGGCAATCTGCTATCCCCACAGTCAATCCAAGACGCTGCGATTGGGCTTGGTGTTAATGGCAACCACAGTAATGATGCTGTGTTAGTCAGAAAATTTCACCTATGGGGCCGTAAGAATAACGTAGACACTGGAACTATCCACGATGCGTTCTTTACAAACTTAGGTGAGGCGGTAAACGCAAAATCTGCCCTTCGGCAAATCTATGCAGATGCGCTCGAAGAAGGTACGATACACAAGACTCTCAAAGCAATGCGAAAGTCTGGCATGTCAAGGGTGACATACAATAAATACTTAAAGAGAGCTTATGCTGACGGTTTAATCGACCCTGTTAACAAGATTACTCCGCAGGAACTGCTAGAAAACTTCCGTCCCGGTAATGACTGGTACGGTATTGGCCCATAAATATTTGTAATAGCTATGGTCTTACTACTAAACAAAACGAGTCTGTGACTCATCATAAACATAAATAAACCCAAGCTGTGCTTGAAAGGAAATAACATGAGCGATAACATTATCGAAGAAGTAAAAACACCAGTAGAACCTGTTGTTGAAGAAGAAGAAACACTAGAAACACCAGCTGCTCCGGGGGCCCCTGTAGATGACGTCGAAGCAATCGTTGAAGAACGCTTGGCTAAGATGAAAGCTAACATGGACCGCATGGTCAGTGAGCGTGACGAAGCTCTCAAACTTAAAGCAGAGATGGAGGCTACCACAAAGGAAGCAACTATCGCTCGAATGAAAGAAGAGGGCAAAGTCCAAGAAGCTCTTGAAATGGAACTTGCCGAAGCCCGTGCTAAACTAGATGTCTACGCAACTGAGACAACCAAGCTTAAGCGCGACGGTGTATTGAATGATGCACTTGCTGGCATGGAATTCCGCAGCGAAAAGTCTCGCGACATGGCTCGCAGAGAAATCGTTGACCAATTGGTTCAAAACGAGGAGGGCGCGTGGGTGCACTCTACAGGTTCAAATATTCGTGACTACGTCGAAGCTTATGCTAAGTCCGAAGATAACTCATTCCTATTCCGAGTTAAGTCTAACTCAGGAGCAGGTACAGGCAATCCAGCTGGAGCGCCTTCGACAGATGTTTCAAAGTCTATCAGCGAAATGTCTACTACCGAAATTCTAGCTCTTGCTTCTAAAGGCAAGCTGGGTAACTTTAACGTATAACTAACCCTATACTATATTATTATATAATTCTAAAGGAATTACACAATGGCTATTACAAACACAGACTTCCAGAACATTGCGCTTGCAATCTCTGCTTACTCAGACGAAGCTTACACAAAAGCCAAAAAGCTTAACGGCACAGGCATCGTAGCTTCCGACCAGCGCATCGACCTCTCAGGTGAATCTTTCATCGGTCAGTTCCGCTGGTACAAGCCACTCTCCGCCACAGTAAACGTTGCGTCTTTGAACACAGCTACTGCTGGTACATACACCAGCATTTCTACAGACGTTGCTGACTACGTTAAGACTGTTCGTACTTTCGGTGCAGAACAAGTTAACATGCAAGAAGTTGTCTCCAAGCAAGACGGTCTGGCTAAAATCGCTCGTGATTTCTCTGAAGTCCGTGCACAAGACGAGCATGATGCTCTACTGAGCGTAATCAAAGGTGTTGCTGCTCACGAGGTTACTTTGGGAACCACTAGCGGTATCGTCGGTTTCGACACAGACGGAGACGCTGCTGGCGTTGGCATGTTCTGTGACATTAACGCTCTTGGTCTTCACGGCGCAGCTGCAACTGGTGCTGGCGATGCCCGTAAATTGTTCGACGCTTCCGGCATGGGCGCTGCCCGTGGTGAGCGTTTGTTCCGTTCCATCGGCGCTGCTTTCAAAGACGACGAGCCAGATTTCATGTACATGGTAACTGCTCCAGAAGTAATGGCCGAAATGCGTGCTGCTAACTTGGTTGACGAAACTACTGTCACCGAAGGCAACATCGAATTCACAACCATCTTCGGCGGTAAGTTCCGTTTGATTATGACTCGTGCAAACCAAGGCAACCTGTCTGGTGAAGCTGAAGTTAACGCTCAGTCCACAAAGACAACCTTCATCATCAAGCCGGGCTCCATTGCTTCTGCAGCAATGCCAGTCCCAACTCCCGTTGAAGTTGACCGCGCAGCGGCTTCCTATGCTGGTGGTGGTTCTACTAATGTATGGTATCGTTGGGGCTATGCAATGCACCCAATGGGCTACGACTGGGACGGCGCAACTACTGCCTTTGCGACTAACGCATCTTTTGTAGCTGCTGCTTCTTACGCACGTAAAATGGACGCATTGAACTTGGGCATCCTGCCTATCTTCCACGCTTAATCTAAATAGGAGAGTGAACTAATGGCACTTGTACTCAATACAAACAGCTACGTTTCGATAGCAGATGCTGATACATACTTTGAGACTCGTATCGATAGTGCCAACTGGGTTGCCACTTCAGACGAAATCAAAGAACAAGCACTTGTCACAGCCACTTTGCTAATTGATGATAGTGCTTGGATTGGTTCTGCTGTTAGTTCCTCTCAAGCTTTGGCTTGGCCTCGCAATAACGCTATATACAATGACGACCGCCTTGGTCTTCAAGTAACTATAGCAAAAACCGAGACCCCAAGCCGTGTTAAAACTGCTGTTTATGAACAAGCCTTACATCTGATAGATAACGAGGATGTCCTGATGGGACAGTCTCAAACTTTTGAATCTATCTCGGTAGGCTCAATTAGCATTTCAGATAGCAACGGTGACACTACTCGAATCCCTATGAAACCAGCTACTGCTCTAAAGTCCATCCGCCCTCTTGTTCGCAGGGGTTCGGCTGGTCAAAGTGCAAGCTGGTGGAGGGCTAACTAATGTCACTTAAAGCTAAACTAATTGCAGCTGTGGATAAAGCTTTCGCAGCAATTGGTGACTTAGCTGTTTCAGGGACAATCTCTAATAAGACGGTAGGTTCCTACGATTTCGCCACTGGCGCGACTGTAGGGACTACCTCCTCTGAGACTGTTAAGGTTTTTATACAATCAACAACCAAGCCTTCTGACGGTGCTTTTAGTAGCACTGCTATTATGAAGTCTGGGATTTCTGTTGATGGATACGACACTTTAACGGTTGGTACTAAGGTTTACAATATCACTGATCACACAGATGATGGCTTTGTTATTACATTGTCATTAACGAAGGGTGAAGTGTAATGTATAATTTAATACTTAGAGATGTTGAAACTACTTTTGCATCCGCCACTTGGACTGCCAACAACATCCAAACTATCCCTGATAACTATTTAGGTGATAAAAAGGATGAGTACGTCTTAGTTAAGGTTATGCCTGGCAATTCCTCTCTCAACGCCTACGGTGTGGAGAAAAGAGTCGAAGGTTTGATTGCGGTTAAAATGTTTACAAAAGCTGGCGAAGGTCAAGGCAGGGTTATGGCTATTGCCAATCTTCTTGACGTCCTCTTAGAAAACAAAGCACTAACAAACGGCACAAAGCTTGGAACTTCCTACTTAACTGTAGAGGGTTTAGACCCTCAAAACAACGCACTATACAGTGCATCTTACATAATTCCATTTACACATTACGGAGAATAACCACATGTCACATCTATCTTCACTTAACGCGGGTATTTTTACCTTCCTCGACATCTTCACGGGCACCATCCCTGATGCTACAAACACAGCCGCTGAAGCTGCTGCACTGTTCGTAGGCACAACACCGGGTACACCAGACGCTACGCACGTTCGTATGCCGTCTGTACGTGAATTCCCATCCGTAGGTACACCTGCAAACATCGTTAACGTCCCTGTTTACGGTCAAAAGTCTTCTTCTCAGGTTCAGGGTCAATCTGACGCGCCTAGCCTTGAAGTCACAGTCAACTACGTTGCTTCTGAGATGGAACCTTTCCACACCCTCATTGGTACAAAGTGCGCATTCCGCTTCATGATGGCTGCTTCCGCAGTTACTGCAGCTGAAGGCTCTGCCGCAGCAGTTACCCCAGAGAACACAGAGTTCTACTTCTTGGGTAAGATTGAGGCTATCCTTGTAAACCCAGCTTTGACAGATGCAACTACTGCAACTGTTACTTTGTCTGCTCAGTCCGATTTCTTCGGTCCAGCAACACTGTAAGCTACTTAGGGGGCCACCTTCGGGTGGTCTCCGCCACAAGGAAGCATTATGGACAAACCATTTAGTAAATCGTTTGTTATGCGTACGACCCTCCGTCATATGCGTAGAAGCGTAGATATTAGTATTCGCAAATCATTTGAACGATTCCAAGACTTTGACAATGAGTCAGCAGTGGGCCGTGAGATTATGGAAACCCTTTCCGTTCTCCACACTGTCCGCAAGATGCTAGACGATTTTCAAGTTAACAATAAAGAATTGTTCTCAGAAAAAGATAAGTTAGATTAATCAAATTAAGGAAGTTAAACAATGAAACATCTCGTTGGTAAAATTATTACGAAAAAAGTCCCGTTCATGGGCGACGAAGTAGAAGTTCGTAAAATGTCAGTATCTGAAGTTATGCAAGTTCAGGAACTGGTCAAGAAGTCAAGCAAATCTAAAGCAGAAGATGCTCAGATTGGCCTCTTGCGCGACGTTATTCGTCTTGCAGTAATCGGTGCTGATGAAATTTCCGATAAAGATTTTAACACCTTTCCTATTGGAGAGTTGAGTGACCTGTCGAATGATATCCTATCCTTCTCAGGTCTAGGGGACGCATCTGCGGGAAACTAACCCCCGCTGAAGAGTCTATTTATGAGCTAGCCTATACTCTAGGTATTCCTGTTTATCAGCTAGAACACGAGATGCCTCACACGGAGCTTCTTAAATGGATAGAGTTCTTCTCAAGGAGACCTGTTGGTTGGCGGGAAGACCACAGAGCGGCTATGCTAATGAACGCACAAGGCGTAAAACAAAAGGGACACGAGATGTTCGGTTCCTTACAAGTAATTAACGATAGAGTTGAGGCGCAAAAAGCTAAAGGCAATGCACTACCTTCTGGGAGGTTCCTACAGATGATGCAAAGAGCTAAAGGCGGAGATGACTCTGGTTGGGAAATGTTAAGAAAGGATTAACAATGCCTTCAAAGATTTCATTAGAAGTTGTTAATTTTAAAAGAGAGATGGCAAGGGTTGAACGTGAAGTTGAACGCTTAGCTAATCAAGACATCAAAACCAAAGTTGAGTTTGCAACACAGACTCTTAAAGTTGTTACACCAGTTGACACAGGCGAAGCTCGTGCTGGCTGGGAGAACAATACATATCGAGGCTTCGACGGTTACTTAGACGGTTCTATTGTGAATAAGGTAGAACACATTGAGCAACTGAATAGAGGCCATAGTAAACAAGCCCCAGCCTATTTTATTGAGCAAGTCTTAGTGAAAGTTGGAGTGTTAAAACCTTGATATATTTAATTAGCCCCTGATGGTTATTCCTCTTATAGAGGCGTAATTATTAGGGGCTTTTTTTCATAAAACAAAGGAGAATGCCATGAGTGGTGTAGAGATTAGAGTACGCTCTAATTCGAGACAAGCAAGAAATGATTTAAATAAACTAGAGAACTCAGTAAAAAATATTGAGCTCCGAACAGCCGCTGCTGGTAAGGCTTTCAGAAACCTTGCAATAGGTATTGGCGCGGCATTTAGTGGTGGTGTTGCTGTTAAGGGTATTAACAAAGCAGCTGACTCACTTACAAACCTAGAAAACCGTATTGCCCTCGTTACGGGTCGCGGTAAAGAACTAGACGGTACTATGAACCGTTTGTTTCAGATTTCTAAGAAAACTCGCGGTGATATTGAGGGATCAGCAGATACATTTAACCGTTTTGGTATTGCTCTAAAAGGTACAGGTAAATCCTCTGAAGACCTACTTAAAGCCGTTACCTCTGTTAACAAGGCAGTTGCTATCTCTGGTAGTAGTGCTGAAAGTGCAAGAGGCGCTTTAGTTCAGTTAGGCCAAGGTCTTGCGGCTGGGCAACTTCGTGGCGAGGAATTAAATTCCGTGCTTGAAGCTGCACCGCGTTTAGCACAAGCTATTGCCGACGAAATGGAAGTGCCTTTGGGTGCAATAAGGGCTATTGCTCAAGAAGGAAAGCTGACTACTGAGCTAGTCTTCAACGCCCTTATCAATCAGGCTGAAGCGCTTGATGCTGAGTTTAAAACTATGCAAGGTACATCGGAACAAGCCTTCGGTGTTATGACAGATCAGATTAGTCGGGTTGTTGCTGAGATATCTAAAGGTTTAGGTGTTACCGCTGCATTTACTGACCGTTTCAACCAAATCTCTGACTCTCTAGAAGCCAACCGTGAGGCAATTGTCTCAGGTGTTGTGGATTCTTTTAAAGCAGTTGGTTCTTTGTTCTCAGGAATCAAGACCATTGCTACAGGTATAATCAGTGTTGTTGCACAGGTTATCGACTATATTAAAGAGCTAACAAGTTTTGAAGGAACAAAATTAAACTTGTTCGACAGCCAATCCTTCAGCATTGCCGAAAAGGGCCTAGCAAATATTATTGGTTTCTTTACCGCAATTAGACTAGACGCTTCAATCGTCAAGAGCGCCCTAGACGTTGTTGCGAAGTTTTTCGAAAAGACTTTTATTACGATCGGAAGCTACAAAGCAGATGCACTCAAGTCTGTTGCAAAATTCTCTAAGATTGCTTCTGATAACTTCAAAGACCTATACAGCCGCGCCATCCGTTTCTCTCTCATCAAGTATGCTGATTTTAGAGGTGGTAAGGGCCTTGTTAAAGACTACATCAACTATCTAAAACTACTTAAAGTACAACGACAGGTAGAGGCCACGGCGTCTCGTATGTTTAAGACTACTGCTGATTTTGCAAAGAAGTATCTCTCACAGGCTTGGAATAGCGTTAAAACTTTCCTAAACCTCATTGAAAGAAAGTTCTACTGGGTTTATAACGAAGTTATTCAAAACTCTTGGTGGACTGATACTATGGAGCAGACATACTTCCTAGCCGAAAAGTGGTTAGGCAAGGCTTCAAATGCAGTGAGTGGATTCGGAGACACCATTAAACAAAAGTTTAAAGGGGTTTTTGAAAGTTTTAAAGAGGGCGCTTCTGCGTTTGGACAAGAACTAACAATTTCTAATGTTAAGATTAAATTCGCAAGTCTTAAAGATTCCCTTTCGGGCTTTGCTTCTGGGTTTAAAGAAAGCGCAACCTCTGGGTTAAAATCAGCCATGGACGGCCTGTCACAGCTATCTCCAGTTGTCTCTGCATCGTTTGGTGCAGCGCTTGTAGCTGGTGTTACTAGGTTCCTGTCTCCTGAATTGTTTAAGAAGACATTTGGTAAAATCGGACCAGCTGCTATTGCAGTGCTGTTTGCAGGTCTAGCTACCGACTTAGCTAACATCCTAAAAGATGCAGGTATCTTTAAACAGCTAGGTGCTAACCTTGGTACTACCTTGGCTATTGCCTTTAATGCTGTTGTGGACGCAATACCTGTACTTCTAAACGGACTAGTTGAAGGTCTTGGCGCAGCTGGCAGAGCTTTTGCTAACCAGCTAGAGGGTAGTATACTTGGGCTTCCAGCTAAAATTCTTAGCTTCTTGCCGGGTGGTGGTATTCTTACTGCTATTTTGTATGGTGCAGGGGGCCTTGCCGTATTTAGTTCAAGTTTCCGTAAGAGCCTTGGTGGATTGATTTCAGGCGTTGTTGGTCGGAGTTCTAAACTAACGAGCGGTGCTGGAATGTTGTCTAGCATTTTCTTTGGTGAGAACTTTGCAGCAAAGAACGCTCAATCACAAAAGATTATGAAGTCTAGTGTTGCTCTTGCAGATGCTGGCGCTAAGAAAAGCTTAGTTAGACAGACTGCTTCAGCGGGAGAAGCCATACAAGGCGTTGCTAACAGAGCAAGGGTTGCTCATGTTGGTATTATGGGTGCCTTTGCTGCTGGCTCTGTAGCTCTCTTTGGAGACCTTGTAGGGGCAGATGTTGCTGCTGTAGCAGGTGGCGTTCTTGGTAATATTGTAGCCCAAGCTGTTCTTGTAGAAGGTGGTCTCGCTAAAGTGGGTCTTCGGTTTAAAGGACTTACTACTTTCATCGGTGTCCAATCTGCCAAGATAGTTCCGATGATAGGTGGTTCATTTAAGCTTGCTTCTGTTAAAGCTACAGCCGCTATGAGCCGCATTTCTATTTCTTCTAAAGTAACTTCCGAAGCACACTCTAGAAACTTCATCAAGTCAAACTCACTTGTTGGCGCTTCTTTCACTAAGATGGGTAAGTTCGCTAAGCTTGGCTTGGCGGCTGTTGTATTGAGTGTTGTTGGTGCTGGTGCAGCTTTTGCTGGTACAGGTGATGCGGCTGAAGGTGCTGGATTGGGCTTCTTAAGCGTTGCAGGTACTATTGCAAGTCTTGCTCTCTTTGTTCCTAACTTGGGCGGTAAGCTTAAAGCACTGGGTGGACTCTTTAAGGGTGTAGGTAAGAGCGCAAAAGGCTTTGCTGTAGGTGCTCAGATGGCGTCTAGCGTAGCTGGTGGTGGTGTTTCTTCCGCTGCTCTTTCCGCAACGGCAACAGGGGTCTCCAGTGGCATCGGTGCTGCAATGGCTCCAAAGGTATTGGGCAAAAAGCTAATAGACGGATTTAAAGGTGCGTTTTCAAAGCTTGGAAGAGTCCTTAAAAAGTTGTCTCTTCGTGTTCTTGGTAAGGCGCTCTTTACAGCTATCCGCACAGCCATTACTTCTGCTTTTGTAGGACTTGGCTCTCTCATGACCGCTCCATTCCTTGCGGCTGCTGCAGCTATTGCAGCGATTGGTGGTGTAGCTTATCTTGCTATCTTTGGTGTAGAAGAAACTTTCTTAGCTAAAGTCAAAAAGACTATGGGTAAAGTTGCTCGATTCTTTAATTTAACAAATGACAACACTGTTGCCTCTGGTGAATCAGCTCAAGCTACTGGACGTAAGCTAGGGTCTAGGGGAAATCTCAGCGATAAGCTAGTGAAAACTTTAGAAGAGATTTCTTTCTCAAATCTTAACGATTCTCAAGCGTTTGAAGTTTCTGATAGCTTAAATCAACTTGAAAAGCTAAGTGACAAGGCTAACACAGAACGTCGTCAATTTGGTGTGACTTCTTCTAAAACCCAACAGAAGCTTGTTGATGCACAAAACCGTGCCACTGAAGCTATCATAGAGGGTAATAGGAAATCTGACAACAAAGACGGAGACAATCAGGACGTAGCCGTAGGTGTATTCACGGACGTTGTTGAAGCAGACCTGCGCGGCTTGCTCCGTCGTGTTTTTGATAACCTTGTTTCACCTGCAGCCGATAAAACAGAAGCTACTGCGAGAGACACTGAGATTAAGACTCTTGTCGAAGGTCTTGCAAGTGAAGGGTTCGGTTCAGAAGACTTTGCAACTGTTAAAATTCTTGAAAATGTTTTGTCTACTGGTATTGAGAAGGCTACTGACGGTGTCTTAGAGAGAGTTGTAAAAAACACTCTAGATATTGCAATTCCCGGTTTAGGTTTACTTGTAGACCTTCATACGTTTAAGCTTAGCGATGACGATAAGAATCTATTCGAAGACGCTGTTAACGCTATATCATCAACTTTAAACACAGATAAAGATGGGAATATAACGGAGTTTGGCCCTGGCGTGGACCCTCAGCTTGTTAATGCTCTCTTTGCCTTCTTGGCATCGCAAAAGTCAGGAGGTAGCAAACGTAGTCAAGATGAGGATAGAAAAGCTTTAGAAGACACTCTTGGTAATCAAAATAACGAAATATTTAGGCGCACTACCGACCTAGTAAACTCGTTATCAACGTTGGCTCTCTCTGCAAACGGCTTTAATGATAACCTCACTATCCTGTCAAAAGTGACAAGAAGTGAAGCTAGAAATCTTGCTGAAGCTCAACAAAAGGTTATGATTACCGAAGGGCAGCTACAAAAAGCTCAAGAAAAGAGAGCAGCAGCTGGAACCCGTGGTGAAGCAGTAATAGCTGATTTACAAGTACAATTTGCTTTAGGGGCATTGCTGGATTTGAAAAAGGCTCTTGGAGATGCAACTACAGAAGCTATGCTTTCTGCTGTAGATTCTCTCCCTGCTTCTAAGTTTGCTACTGCTTTAGAGAAGATTGGTATAGACACTACTATGTCTAATATTATCTCTCAGGGTATTGAAGATGGAGTTAAAAACTCTAGTTTTGATTTACCCGAAGGTTCGCCAAAATATGAAATACTTGGGCCTATTCCCCTTGATGAGGACTTCCTTGCACTTAGTTTTGAAAACCAATCCGGAAGAATTCAGGGGCTAATAGAACAGGCCAAAGAGTATCAGAGGGTTATTAATGGACAAGAAAATCTTAGTCAACAAGAATCTTCTTTGTTTTCTCAGCAAGAACTTTCTGATGCCGTAAAAGGGCTTAGAGATGTCAAGCTCACTATTACTGACATTGGCTCCTTGATGGACCAATTAAATGTTGAGCAGAGTGAAGTAAGCGGACTGTTGAACATTGGTGCAGGATTCTCAACAATTAAGAACCTTGACATGGACAAGTTGTTTGAGCTTGGCCCTCATACAGCCCAGAACGTTGCACAACTCGCAGCGGCTATGCTGGTATTGCGTGAAGCTTCTGTAAATAATGACACAGCAGAGAGCATAGGTCTTAGCGGCGAAGAAATCGCAGCAAAGATTGCAGAAGTACAAGGCCTGCTTAATGATGCCTTCAAAGGCGCGGCTCGTACTAGTAAGGGCAACAATGAAACAATGTTTGAAAAGTTTGTTGGCGGTCTTAACGACTCTGGCTTCTCTATTGATATTGAACAAGCTGCTGGACTTGCCGGAGACGCAATCAACAGCCTGCAAGCACCACTGAAGGCTATTAAAGCTGCGCAAGAACGTATCAAAAAAGCCTCTCTTGGTGACAACAAATCACGCACGGATTCTTTGGCAATCATTGAAAAACAGCGCGAAGCAATCGCAAGTATCTTTACTTCCGGTACTGTTGGTCAAGCTAACATTGGGCTTGAAGGTCTAGGCATTGACCCTAGCCAAGCTACATCTGCGGCATCTCTTAATTCTTTGATGCGTATTTCAAGTCTTCAAGATGACTTAAACGAAACTTTGTTTACTGACTTTGATACTCGTAAGAAGATTACCGACGAGATATTGAATCAACAACGAGTATTAGAAGGTATTACGACAGATGCCGAACAAAGCACTGCCGCTGTCACTTCGTCTATAAAGGAAAGCTTCTCAGGTGTTTTAAAAGGCACTATGTCTTTAAAAGAGGGTATATTTGGTGTACTAGACACTATCAGCTCTACTATTATTGACACAGTTGTTGACTCCTTTGTTGAAGCATTTATGCAAGCCTCTGGGCTTAAGAAGATGTTTGATGGTCTGTTTTCTAATTTATTTAGTGGCGGTGACGACTTAGGCGAACAAGCTGGTAATGCAATATTTAAGGGCAAAAAGAAAGACAAAAAGAAAGACAAAGAACCAACTATAAAATTAGATGGTGAAGAAGCTGTCTCTGGTATTGGTGGTGTCTTCGAGGGTGCCGAAGGCTGGATGAGCGGCATCTTCGGTGAAAATGGTGCTATTTCAGGTATCTTCTCTGGCTTTTCCGAAGGTCTTGGAGGCATCTTTCAAGGCCTTGGCGGTATGCTAGGTGGTATGGGTGGCGGCGGAAGTGGTCTCCTTGGTGCGCTTGGTGGTATGGGCGGAGGCGGCGGTCTCTTTAGCTCAATCTTCGGTGGCACCTTTGGTGGCTTCCTTGGGTTCTCTCAAGGTGGCACTGTACCTAACACTACTACGTCACAAGCTGGCAAGGACTCTGTCCCTACTATGCTTATGCCGGGTGAAGTTGTTCTTTCTAAGAATGCAGTACGCAATCAAGGTCTCAACTCTTCACAGCAACAGCAAGTGTACAACATCAATGTTTCTGGAGATGTGTCTCGTCAAACTCGTAAAGAGATTGTTCGGATGATTCCTCAGATCACTTCTGGTGTTAACATGACTAACAAAGAAAAAGGCGCTCGTTAAGAGTATAATAAAAAACTAACTGGTCATCCCTTCGGGGGTGGCCTTTTTTACCGAAACTGGAAGTATTTTTACCCTAAGAAAGTGGGGAAAAACAGCCCTCTATAATGAAGAAACATCAAAGGAGACTACCATGTTTAAATTCTACCGTGGCACTGACATTCGTGAAGCAAACGAATTGGCCCTTGACAAACAGACTCGTGACATGACTCACTGGACTGACTCTTACGACAACGCTGCTAAGTACTC
>Ga0307996_1000108_pt1 | contig 22698 bp, 16 predicted proteins | sample Davwhametageno35_FD_203143 | JGI IMG/M metagenome (GOLD analysis project Ga0307996, IMG submission 203143) | Marine microbial communities from Davis Island wharf, Antarctic Ocean - #35 | ecosystem: Environmental > Aquatic > Marine > Unclassified | place: Antarctic Ocean: Davis Island wharf...
AGTAAAAGGAATAGCAGTTGCAAAACCAGTAGCAGTTCCAATAGTAGTACCCGCCCAAGTTTGTGCCCCAGCAGTTTTGATAACTCTCATTACTTTATTAGTAGCACTTGTAGGATCAACGACAAGATTAGAGGCATTACCACCAAAATCTGTCATTGTGTAATTTACCGTAGTACCTTCAAAAGTAACTGGTAAGTCGATTTGAGTTAAAGCAGGAGGAGGTGAAGGAACAAACATTACATCATCAAAATAGAAAGTATCTTGAGCTCCAGCTGTATTAAAGTCAAAGAATATAGAAGCCATATTGTAAGTGTTCGCTGTATTAAGCGGAGCACCAGCAGGGGATGCAAAGTTAAAAGTAAGTGTATTCCAACCACCAGCAACAGTAGTTATAGCATCAGTTTCACAGTTGATAGCTCCATTAGACGCATCTTCTACTTTTAATCTAACAGTTTTACCAGCAGCAGCAGACCAAACTTTAACGGTCATCAATGTATCGTTAGCCGTAAAAGGAATAGCTGTTGCAAAACCAGTAGCAGTTCCAATAGTAGTACCCGCCCAAGTTTGTGCCCCAGCAGTTTTAATAACTCTCATTACTTTATTAGTAGCACTTGTAGGATCAACGACAAGATTAGAGGCATTACCACCAAAATCAGTCATGGTGTAATTTACAGTAGAACCTTCAAAAGTAACTGGTAAGTCGATTTGAGTTAAAGCAGGAGGAGGTGCTAATGGTCCAGAAATAGAAACTGAATCTAATCCTATTCCTAAAGCAGAAGTGTTCCTTAATGAAATAATGTATACCATTGAAAGACATCCGGCAGGAGTTGTAATTGAATCCATATAAAGAGTTAATGAAGTACCACTAAATGTTTGATAAGCAGTATAACTTCCAACATATGAAGAGTTAGTTATATCATAACATCTAACTCTAACTGAAGCTGTATCAGCAGCACCAGGTCCACCTGCAGCCCACATATTAATAGTATACTTTGTATTTGGTGTAACAGCAAAAGGCTGAGTAGTCAATCTTTTATGAGATGTTGTAGCATTTACTATATTTGCAAATGAAGTTCCGTGTATTGCACCTAAAGATACTTGAGTAACATTTGAAGCTGAAATACTAGTTGTAGGTCCAAACCAATCTGTTGGATTTCCTGAAGCCCATGAAGATAAATCGCTTTGAAAAACGACTTGTGCAAATGACAGGTTAGTAATTAATGCTAACGTGAATAAAGTAATTAATTTTTTCATAATATTTGTTTACTTATTTGTTTTTATTATTATTTTTCTTTTGTAGTTTCCATTTTCATCTTTTATTTGAATGAAATAAGATCCTGGATTTAAAGATCTTAGGCTAACATTTGTTTTTAAAGATTTTATCCCTTTTAATTGAATCAATTTTTTTCCAGAAATACTAAAAACTATAATTTGCTCTATTTCATTTTCAGATGAAATAGTTAATTGATCTATGAAAGGATTAGGAAATACATTTACTTGGTTATTAATCTGTTTTTCGTTAATTCCTGCAGAAGCATTAAATGATAAACTGAAATTATCTAAGAAAATAGAATCTTCTGTTGCAGTAGTGGGGTTTAACAAGAACACAAATTTCTCTATCGAATTAGCATTAGGAATACTAAAGAGATCCATTGTAAAACTTTCCCAAGTAGGTGAAGAGGAAGTAGTGAATGATTGATCTAATAAATCGACACCCATTGCATCTTGAAATACTATTTTAAAGTCATATGCTCCAGCTGGGCTATACAATTGAATTTTGGCTTCGTTAAATTTTGATGTATTAAAAGGGTATAAAATTGTTCCTCCAAAAGCACCATCATTTGTTGGTGGTACATATTTCGTAAATTTTCCACATGTTTTAGAGGTATTAATACCAGAAGTTACAGGATTTATTTCAAACTGGCTATGTGTACCATTTGCAAAATCAAACGTTACATTTCTTTGACATTCATAATCATCCACAATTGAAGAATCTTTAGGTGTTCCTAAACACGGGTCTATTAAAGTAGGCCCCATTAAATCATCAAACAAATAAGTGTCAGAGTTAAAAGAATTAGGGTCAAATAACAAAACCAATTGATTAATATTTGTATCTGAAACAGTTAGGTCGGGGGAGTTTACTAAATTAAAAGTAAGAGTTTCCCAAGCATTGGAAACAGTTGTTACAGCCGTATACTCGCTATGTCTACCAGTAGGATAGTTTGTTGGGCCTGCGGAAGTATTATCTTCCAATGTAATTTGTAGTGTTTTTCCAATAGATGTACTGTATACTTTTAGTGTCATTTTCTTGGTTCCAGCTCTATAATCTGCAACACTTGCAATCTTTGTAAGTCCAATTGGATTAATTAATATTACATCATATTGTGAAGCTCCATCTCTAGTGTATTGAGCGCATTTTGCACTTGTGTTTACCCCTGTAGTAGAAGGGTTAGAAAATGACTCGTTAAAAACGGATCCATTAAAGAAAGGATAGGTAACTTTTCCGATGTTATCAAAACCATCCCAATTTGACTGAGAAATTGAGTTAAATGAAAAGGAAAGAGCTACAGAAATTAGTAAGAAGTTAAAGTGTTTCATTCTATGTAGTTAAAAATTAATTTTAAAATACTTATTGTAAATTTAACTATTACTTATTGTTTAAATTACAATTACTATTGACGAATATAGAATAAAAATTGATGAATACCAATTTATTTGACAACAAAGCCGAGCCTATTGTTCGCAATTTCTATTTTAAAATAACCTTCTTCAACCTTCCATTTATTATTAACATCTACAAAAGCTAAGTCTGAAATAGGTAATTTGAATTGAACTCTTTTTGTTTCATTTGCATTCAAATTCACCTTTCTAAAAGCTCTTAACCTTTTGACACTTGGCGTTATAGATGCGGTAGAGTCACTTATGTAAACTTGCACAACTTCCTTTCCTGCAATCTCGGAGTTGTTAGTTACATCTATACTAATTGTTATGCTATCAGTTTTAAGAATCTCAGTTTTATTGACTGATAAATTGGAATAACTAAAAATAGAATAGCTCATCCCAAATCCAAATTCCCATTGTGGATTAAATGCTTTGTGTCCAAAGCTTATGTCTAATATTTCTGTGTATTTATGATCATAAGGAACAAATGAACCGGTATACCTCGGGTAAGTAAATGGCAGTTTTCCTGATGGATTCGATTTTCCAAATAGAATTTGAGCCAAAGCTTCTCCTCCAAAATCTCCTGATAAATAGGTATGAAGAATAGCATTTGCATCATTCACAATAGAATTAATAATTCTAGGACGATTAAAACTTAAAGCAAATACAATAGGTTTATTCAATTTACTTAGTTCTTTTACCAATTCAACTTGAGCATCTGGTAAATTTAAATCCTTTATGTTTCCAGGTATTTCTGTACAAGGAATTTCTCCCAAGCAAATAACTATCACTTCGCTTTTCTTAGCTTTTGCAATTGTCTCATTCAAATTTGCTTTTTTATCTAATTCAGAACCTAAAGAATAGATTACATTCCCTGTGCTATTTTCTTTTATTGCCTCGTAAAAGGTTTTAGTTTTTTTAGTATTATATGCAGTGTCTACTCCTTGCCAAGTGTGAGTCCAAGCTCCATTTTGTATATTCAATGAATTGGCTGCTGGTCCACAAACTAAAATGTTAGTGTTTTCCTTTAATGGAAGTAAACTTTTCTCGTTCTTTAATAAAGTGATAGACTCTAGAGCAGTATTTAATGCAATTTTTTTATGCTCGTTGGAAGCGAATTTGGTATAATAATCAAAACTTGGGATAGGGTTTTTAAGTAATCCCAATTTTTTTTTTACCCATAATATTCTTCTACAGGATTCATCCAGTCTGCTTTCTTTTATTTCTCCACTATCCACCAAACTAATTAACGCTCTATTGAAAGAGTAATCGTTTGGAGTCATACTCATATCAATTCCAGCATCAATAGCTAGTTTTACTGCTTCACGCATATCTTTCGCTACTTTATGATCTCTATAAAGTTTTATAATATCTTCCCAATCTGTTACAGCAATCCCTTTGAATCCTAATTCATCTCTAAGCAAATTTGTTAAAATAGCTGGATTTGCATGAACAGGAATTCCGTTTATTTCACCAGAATTTATCATTACTGTCAAAGCATTTTCTTTAATAGCAGTCTCAAAAGTTGGCAAATAGTATTCTTTAAGCTGTCTAGCAGGAATCCAAGCTGGAGTTCTGTCTTTTCCGGACAATGGAGTACTGTAACCTAAAAAATGCTTCATACAAGATGCTACTTTCTCAGGGTTGGAAGGATCGTCCCCTTGATATCCAGTTATACAAGCTTCTGTCATTTTTTTTGCTAAATAAACATCTTCTCCATAAGTTTCAAAAAACCTTGACCACAAAGGCTGACGTCCAATATCTAATACTGGAGAGAAATTCCAAGGAATTCCAGATGCACGACATTCATAAGCAGTAACTGATGCCCCTTGTTTTACTAATTCTGGATTCCAAGTAGCTGCTTGTCCAATTTGCTGTGGAAAAAGAGTTGCATCTACTGTGTAGTTCACCCCATGAATTGCATCAATACCATAAATAACAGGAATCTTATTTCCTTCTGTAATTGCTTTAGTTTGTATTTGGGTAATAATTTTTTCCCAATGATCTCTTGTGTAAGTGTGACCTCCAACATTAAGTATGGAACCAACAAAATAATGGTTGATTGCAGAATCTAATTTTAAAGGATCTAATTGATGAGGTTTTACTAGATTGAATATCTCTCCTTTCGAGATTACATCAATATTTATTTGAGTCATTTGCCCCACTTTCTCAGCAATACTCATTTTGGAAATGAAATTTTCAATTTCTTTATCAAATCCTATTTCGGATTTATTATTTTTCTTCTTCTCAGAGCAAGAATTCGTAAGAAAAATTATTGATACAAGGATTAAACCTAATTTCATTCCTTTCATTTATCAGTAATTTTAATTTCATTTATAAAAACTTCTCCTTCGCCAGTTCCTTCAAAATAGACTTCTCTTATTTGGTCCATTGCAAAATTTTTATCTTTCAAATTCAAGTTTTTCATAGGGACATTTATTATAGTCCAGTCATTAGAAGTTATTGTTTGAGTTTTACTTGTAAAAACTTCAGCTTTATGTCCTCTGAAATCGTGTATAAAAACTTTGAATGCTGAGTTTTTTGTTGCTTTTATTTTAATTTGAAAACTAGAATTTTCATCAATACCTCTAAGGTTCATTGCATACCAACCATTCCAGTTAATCCCCCATTTTGCCCAGCTGCATTCTTTTGAATTGTATATCCAGTGAATTTGTTTTGTTTCATTTTTAGATATTTCCTCTACCAAAGTTTGACATTCGTTATTTTCAGAACCCCAAACATCTTCTTCAAAACTTCCTTCTCTGTAAATAATTTGATTCGCGTTTCCTTTTGGTCTCATGAGTTCAACATCTGCTCTCATTTTGTCATATTTTTCTTGAGAATAGTCGATAATCGTGATTTCATCTAGAAAGAATGACCCACCACCTTCTAGTTGAAATTTCATTTGTTTTATTGAGCTAATATCTACTTCATTTTCTTCATCTATAGGGAAATGCCATAATGGAACAATTATTTGTTTCCAAGTTGTATCCATTTCAAGACCATAAAGGTATTTTCCTGCATCAATATAATAATAACTTCCTCCACCAGAAAAATCTTCTAAGTTTGCAACAATAGGAATTGCTCGTGCGGTTTTTTCTTGTGTTCTTACGTAAAATGAAAGTGCTTTTCTGAAACGGGATTCAGACAAATCTGTTGGCTGCCAGTTATTGAAACTGTTTCCAAATCCAATCCATTCACATTTTGCTTTATTCCAATCTAACTTTATGCTGGATTTTCCAGAATAAGCTACTTGGTTACTTATTTCGAAGTTTCCACAATTGAAAAGTGAATTCCACATTGTCCCTGTCCCTTCGCTAAAAAATACTTGTTCATCATCTTCTCTAGAGGCAGGGAATTCATATTTGTCATATAAGACCTGTTCTTGAAATTTTATACTGTCACAAGTTGCAAGTAGTAATGTAAACGCTATAAAAACTAATTTTCTCAAGGTGTGTAAGGTTTATTAGTAGTAAATATCAAATGATCAATGTATGCTTTGGCTAATCCATTGTCTTTGTTGGCCAGGTAAAACACGTTAATAGATATTAATTTTCCTGGTTCTGGTAGTCCGTTACCATTAGTGGAAACTTGATTACCGTCAACATCAAATTGTATGTCAGAGTACTTGTAACTGATTAGATTCCATCCTGTATCCTCGAACCAATATTCGTAAATAAATCTATCTTCAGTAGCTAAGTCGAATGTTCCATCTCCATTTTCGTCTTCATCAAACCAAAACTGGATAAATGTGTTTCCAGTACCAGAGTTTTCAATTGGCTTGAAAGCCATGTTAAAAAACAAATTAGAAGCACTTGCTGGTAATCCGAAATTAGCTGTGCTAGGCTGAATCATAACCGACCCAATAGCCCAATCCCAAGGGACATTTCCAGTAAAACTGTAATGACAATTTCCTTTTGCAGATTCTCCGCTTGCACAATCGATTTTTCCTTGAACTGTCGATTGATTAAATTTAGACCAATTTGCACCTTCTCCATTTTCAAAACTTGTAATAAGGTATCCTGCATCTACTTTGCTTCCAGTAATAGAAACGGTATCATAAAGTATAGGTGAGCCTTCTTCCTTAGGAAAACTTATTTCAATATAGGCAGTTTCTATTCCAAATCCAGGGAAAGAATTTGCTCCTCCATCCCAAGTAGAATTGTCAGCAGAAATAACTCTTTGGGTTCCACTTATAGACCTTTTAGCCCCAGTTGAAGCCCCAGTAATTGAAATTACCCAGTCGGTATTTTTCGATAATTCACCTGTAAAGTGAAGCGTGTTATCTACAGGGAAATCTGCTGTTTTTTTGTTAACTTCAATTTCTTGGATTATTGAAAATGGGCCGAATAAGTCATTTAAATCAGGACCATCAAAATTTTCCGAATCGTCTTTTCTACAAGAAAAGATTAAGAGAACTGATATAAGGACTAATGTTGTTTTTTTCATAATTTAAAAAGTAAGAGAGTATAAAAATGTGAATTGTGAAATTCCATAATTCACAGAAGTTGCGTCTTTGTGTTTTACATCAAAAAATTGGTATTGAGCAGACAAAGTATTTTTATCGTTAAATCTATATCTTAGCCCTGAAGCATAAGTATTTTCTGAAAAATTATAATCTAAGATATCGAAATTTTCAATGGCGTTAAATTGATTACGCAGATTCACGTAAGTATTTCCTTTTACCACCCATACTTTGGCACCAACCAAAAGGTCTAGTTTTTCGGCAAACTCCCAAGATATTCCCGCATCTATAAAAGTGCTATTAAGTTTTACTTTTTCGTATACTTCTCCAGTTCTCGAAGTGTTTTCGTATCTAAGTCCTAAATCAAGTTTTAGCTGTTTTTTCCATCCAAAAAAATCATTGATATATACATCAGTTCCTGCTTCAATTTGTATAAATTTTTTCTTTTTAGAGGTTCCCGTTCCTCTAGACTGAGTCATAAATGTAGCCTTGACAAAACTGTTTTTAAATTTAACAGAATCCGTTCTTACTAAATTTAGATAAACTCCTCTTCTGTTTGGAGTTGCATCTCCGTAAGGATTCATATTGTTGTATCCAGCAAAATAAGGAATTAGCTCCTCTGATATCTTAATTGAATTTTCAGTGTTTCCGCTAATAAAATCAGTGTAACTTATTGGTCTTCCTGTTACATTATTACTTATTTGCTGGTATAACCCAGGGAATTTCGAATAATTAATTCTTTTTGTTTGCGCTCCTGGAGATAAAAAATCAGCTCCAATATCTTTATAACCCAATTCTACAGTGATTTTTTTGTCTTCAAAATCTGTAACGAATGCTAGATCATAAAAATAATCATTTATAGATTCTGGCGCTCTAGCATCTTTGTAATTTATGTATTGCGCTCCAGACATCCCTGTTTCCGTTTTTATCCCTAGACTAATGTTTTCTCTCAAATTCCTTTTATAAAGTAAATTAAAAGTATGGACATTATTTTTATATTGAATACTGTCTTGAATAGTTTCTGTAAGGTCAAAAATATTAACACTATTGAAACCAAAGGAAAGGTTTTCACTTTGTTTAATATTTATTGTTCCACCACCATATAATCTTTCTGGCTCTACAATTCCATCTGTTGGTCTTTGTCTAGTAATGAATCCTTTAAATTTTATGGCTTCGATTACATTCGCAAACTCTAATCCAAAATTCACTTTTGCTCCTTGCATTCTCCAGGAATTGTCTTCGTTATAGAACATATCGTAATACACTATTTCTCTTCTCATGGCAAACACATCTCCTTCATTTATTGCACCTTCTTCAATTGTATTGAATAAAGTATAAGGAGTCATTTTTAAATCTATATCCCCAATTTCATATTTTACTTTATTTCCTGCAACCCCTTTCAAAGTAAGTTGTCTTACATTAAAAGAAACACCACCTCCCCAGAACCCGCCAATTTCGTTTCTAATTCTAAACATAGAAATTACCTCAGTATTTTTATTTGGGAATAAACTAATTCCCATATCCAATAGCGTATGTCCGTAATTCGCTTTTCTTGTTGTAACTGAATCAAGAGATTCGTCTATATTCAATTTATTAGAAAATAAATAACCCCTTGCCGCTCCGTTTATTTGAAACTTCTTTTGCTGACCAATAAGTACATTGGTAGTTAGAATTAAAAGCAGTATTAATATTTTTTTAGTCATTAGAAAATAATTTTTAGTTCCAAAGTAGTTTCGTGACCTGCAAATTGATCCAATGCAAAATTGCGGTCTTTAAATGTGAAATACCTATGTCTTAAATAAATAGCTGTATTTTTTGCTAATAAATAATCTATCCCAAGCCCAAAAGCAAACCCCTCCTGGTTTCTTGGGCGGTTAGATTCAATATCAACTTCGGTATCGTAATTTGCAATTACCCTCTCCCATCCTAAATATTGAGATAATATTACTTTAGGATGTAGTTTGTAATAACTTTCTAATTGGTGAGAATAATAACGCAAATATGCCTCCTCATTAAATACGGTAACAGGCGAAAATTTCTTTTGTATAGAATTGTATGAACCTAAGTAAAATAAGTGCCAAGGATTTCCAAAAAGATTTATTTTATACTTTACTTGCGCTTCAATGTTATTAAAATGTTTGTCATTCACAACTGCCCCCTGATTGTCTAAATCAGTTAAATTAAGTGTTTGAAATACATTTCTAAATAAAACAGAAGTACTGTTGTACGGTCCAACATTAGCTGGGAAACTCCATCTCCAAAATCTAGACATTGTTAATCCGTTTATGGCGTGACCGTAAGTAATGGATTTGTTTTCGTTTCTAATTTCTTTTGAGAAACCATTGCCAATTGAAACAATAGCCTCCTTTATTTTAAATTCGGTATTAATATTTAACCCCTGACGGTTATTTGCCATTTGTCCCATACCAAGCATTGCACTTCCATTTTGTTGTAACACTCCATTGGCTCCAATCACAGTGCTGGTTCCAGCTGCAGCAGATGTTGCCTCAACTACAGAAGTATTTACAAATTCGGCATTGTTATTTACAACATCAGGATTTATTCTGAAATAATGAATTTCGATTGGGATTTTAGTCAAGCTTTTCTTTAAATTTACTTTTAATGAAACCATTTCGCCTATTCCTAAATCTTTGTACACATCCTTATAATGTCCCGCTCCAACCTCTCCTAATAAAGAAAATTTATCGAAGCTAAAATAAAACTCACTGGTTAAAACTTGGTTACTTATTTCTTCTGTTGCAAGAGCATTAGAGTAAGTTTTTCTATTAAAACTATTCAGACTAATTCTGTGTTTATTAAAAGTTTTTTTAATACTTCCCGCAATTACATTGTTAGGAATTGTATTGTCATAAAATTTAATAAAATTATTGGAAGTGGAATCATACGATATATTGGCAGGATCTATAAAAGCTGCTCCAGCATTTTGAGTCTTCCCGTACATAAAATTAGCTGATATTCCAAGTGGTAATTCTGTTAAATCTAATATAAATCCTTGAACAGCTTGTTGCGCCCATCTTGTATCTTGAGAAATTGCCCCGTTCTTATAATAATCTTCGTACCTCTTGTTCAATTCTTTGAATTGCGGATCCCAAGGATTTCTGTCGAAAATGCTATATCTATTATAACCAGAAAATGACTTCATTGTGAATGCAGTCATACTATGCCAGTGAATTCCTCCAGCTTTTACGCCAATATTTGCAAATTTTGTTTTAAAATTCCCATACAAATTTATTCCTAATTGTAGATTGTGATAGTAATCGAAATCACCATTGTTTTGATTCCAGATTACCAAATCTGTACCAAAAGAAGTCCCTTTTGATGGACTTCCTCCAATGTTTAGAGTTAACTCTGGCAATTGAGATGCATCACCAACTAGGATCGCTCGTTTACTTAAATATTGGGGTTGGTCATTTAATACTTGAAAAGCATACGGGTTTGTAAACAACCTATGTTGTGTAAAAAATCGATAATTTCCACTGATATTAAATCCTTGCAAAGGAGCTTTTTTAACAATAGTGTCTTGAGCAACTAATTGAAAAGAAAACAACAGTAATATGATTGTATAAATTGACTTCATTTTACCAAAAGATTGAATATAGTGCAATTAATAATAAGATGATTCCGAATGATAAAATATTGTAAGTTTTGTCCGTTTTGAATAAATTAGAAGTAAAATGTATTCCTTTTTTGTCGTCTACCCCTTTGTTTTGTAGTAATGATATAACTATCATAATGGTAGTAGTAATTAGAAATGTAATTCCCATTTGATGCATAAATGGTAAGTCTGGAAAGATTGCACTGCTTGACCATCCTTTTGGACCAACCTTGAAAAACATTGCAATAGGTATAGAAAGGAAAGCACCAATTATTGCAGCTCTTGCTGTGGCTTTTTTCCAAAACAAACCTAAAATAAATATTGCTAAGATTCCTGGACTAACTATACCAGTATATTCCTGAATGTATTGAAACATCTCTGGAACACTATCTAGTAAAGGAGCTAAAATCACAGCAATTATCAAGGCAACTAATCCAGATAATCGACCTACTTTAACTAGTTGTTTTTCTGATGCTTCTTTGTTGATTAAGGGTTTGTACAAATCCATTGTGAAAATGGTAGAAGTACTATTTAGCATGGAAGCAAGCGAAGAAACAATTGCTGCTGCTAATGCTGCAAGGATTAATCCTTTTAATCCTGCTGGAATAAATTTAGAAATTAACCAAGGATATGCCCTGTCGTTTTCTACAACACCCGCTGCATTGGTAAACTCGGCAACTACCTCAGGGTCTTCAATAAACATTGTGTATGCAATGATTCCCGGGATTATTACTATCAAAGGGACTATCATTTTTAAGATTGCTGCAAAAACAATTCCTTTTTGTGCTTCTTTGAGACTTTTTGCAGCTAATGTTCTTTGAATAATATATTGATTGAAACCCCAATAGTAAATATTAGCAACCCACATTCCTCCTACTAATACTGCAATTCCAGGGTATTTATTGTAATCTTTATGAGCTTTATCTAAAATCATATCAAATTTCTCTGGAGCCTTTTCAAATATATATTGAAAACCACCCATTATAGATTCGTCAGGCGATATGTGAGTTAGTGCAATTCCTGTAGTAATTAGACCACCAACAATAAGTAAAACAACTTGAATAACGTCTGTCCATACAACAGAAGATAAACCACCCCACAAAGAGTAAGCAGCTGTAAACAATGCAAATCCTATTATGCAATAGATAACCATGGCTCCATCACCTTCTCCCATAATGGTATCAAGTGCTGTTGCTCCTAAATACAAAACAGATGTTAAATTAACTAAAACAAACAAGGCTACCCAAAATACTGCTAGAACAGATTTTACTTGAGCGTTGTATCTTTTTTCTAAGAATTCAGGAATGGTGTAAAGTCCTTTTTCAATGAAAATAGGTAGGAAATATTTACCGACAATAATAAGAGTTAAGGCTGCCATCCATTCGTAAGATGCAATAGCTAGTCCTACTACAAAACCTCCTCCAGACATTCCAATAAATTGCTCAGCAGATATATTTGCGGCAATTAGCGAAGCTCCAACAGCCCACCAGGGGAGAGATTTACTAGCAAGAAAGTAATCACTAGAATTGACTTGATCTTTCTTAGGACGAGAGACAAACAATCCGACTGATAATATTAGGATTGCGTAAACTACTAAAACAACAATGTCAATGGGAGCTAAATTCATGTCTTATAATGTTAATTATACGATTACTTATTGTAATACTGACACTAAGATAGCAAAAATAATTATACATCAAAATTGAATCCTTTCTTTTCAAGGATTTCATACTGTTTTTTATCGAACTGAAATAATTTAGCAGGTCTATGAGAAACATTCTCTTGGAGTTTCCCAGTTTCTTTTAAAAGTTTCATTTGAAGAATTTTTTTACGAAAATTCCTTGTATCCATTTTAATATCTAAAATAGCTTCATACAAAAGTTTCAGCTCGGTAAGTGTAAATAGTTGTGGCAACAATTCAAATCCTAAAGGCCTGATTCTAACTGATTTTTGAAGTTTTTGGATAGAACTCAATAGAATTTTATCATGATCAAAAGCAAGTTCGTTTATTTTTTTTATTTTAAACCACTTAGCTTTCGAGGCAAAAGAAGAAGGATTTAATTCGTAATCGTCAATTTTTATAAGGGTATAATAACCAGTGGTTATTACTCTGCCAAGAGGGTGTCTTTTAATTTCACCAAAAGTTTCTACTTGTTCGAAGAACAAATCACTCAAACCAGTAAGATCTTTTAAAATATGATTTACAGAGACATTCAAATCTTCATCATGTTTCATTAAGTCTCCAGGTAAGGCCCAAAAATTTTTAAAAGGAACTTCACCTCTTTTGATTAATAAGACTTTTAAATCTTTTCCGTCAAAACCGAAAACGACACAATCAATTGAGACGGCCAGTGTAAAATATTTTTTTAGGTTTTTTTCCAAGAGTAAATAGTTTAATCAAATTGTAACAATGAATTGCAATAATAGGTTTAATATATAAAACTACAAATTCTAATTTATTATTCAAATTAATAAGTTAATCAATTTGAGAAAATAGGACTTTAGTTTATTGAGCTTTTAATTTTTTTTAGTTTACTTCTTTATTTTCAAATAACTTATTGTACATTTAACAATAAGTTATTTGAAGAGGCTCCATTATATTTAATCTTTTAATTTGATAATAATTGTTCGTCAGATAGTTTAAATTTAAAAGAGAAATATAAGAATTACTAATACGTTATTATTCAAAAAATAAGATTATGATTAAGATAGGAATTAATGGTTTTGGTAGAATAGGAAGATTAGTATTAAGAATAGCTGCACAAAGAGATAATGTTCAAGTTGTCGCGATTAACGATTTATTAGATGTAGATTATTTGGCTTATATGCTAAAATTTGATTCAGTTCATGGAAGATATGAAGGCGAAGTGGATGTAAAGAACGGCAAACTAATTATTGATGGACAAGAAATAAGAGTTTCTGCTGAAAGAAATCCAGAAAACTTAAAATGGAATGAAGTAGATACAGACTTTGTTATTGAATGTACAGGCATATTTAAAACATTAGACAAAGCGCAAAGTCACATAAAGGGGGGAGCTAAGAAAGTAATTATTTCGGCTCCATCAGATGATGCTCCTATGTTTGTAATGGGCGTAAATAATAAAAAGATGAAAGCTTCAGATATGATTTTTTCAAATGCTTCATGTACAACAAACTGTTTAGCTCCAATAGCGAAAGTACTGCATGAAAACTTTGAAATAATTGACGGTTTAATGACAACAATACATGCCACTACAGCTTCACAAAAAACAGTAGATAGCCCATCTTCAAAAGATTGGAGAGGCGGAAGATCCGCTCTTCATAATATTATTCCATCGTCTACAGGAGCAGCAAAAGCAGTAGGGAAAGTTATTCCCTCTTTGAATGGCAAACTGACAGGTATGGCTTTCAGAGTTCCGACAATGGATGTCTCGGTAATAGATTTAACTGTTAACATTCGTAAAAGTGCAACTTATGATGAAGTTTGTAAAGTGATGAAAGATGCTTCTGAAAATGAACTAAAAGGAATACTAGGTTATACAGAAGATTTGGTCGTCTCTCAAGATTTTGTTGGTGAAACACATACTTCTGTATTCGATTCGAATGCTGGAGTTGCTTTAACTGAAAATTTTATCAAAGTGGTTTCCTGGTATGATAATGAGTATGGATATTCATCAAAAATTCTTGATTTAGCCGAATATTCGGCTTCATTATAATTAACGAAGTTTTTACGAGAATTATTTAATATATTTTTAGTGTCTTTATTTACATTAACGGCTATTATTTTTTGAATTGTAAAGAGCTGGTTATTCAATAGTTTTAATTAAAAATCCACACGGCTCAAGAGAATTACTTTGGAAGGGATTTTTGTTTAAATTATTTTCTAACGATAACCAATTACCTCCTTTTTTATTGTTGGAACTAGCGCAATGTAAAAGATAAACAAGGCTTTTTTGTTTACTTGTTTTCATTAGATCCATTAGGTTCAATGAAAGTTGTGAAACCTGAGACCTTTGTATTTCTAAATTATCTGCAGAATTTGCAATATTTATGGCGCTTTTCATGATTAGTCCTTTCCTTGCTTGCCAAGCTTGTTTAGTTTCTTTAGAAAACCCAGTAGTGTCAATAGTGTTGACAGCTCTATACATTGAACCTGCATAATCTGCCGCTCTATTATTATTATCTAAACTAAGCGCATCTCTCAGTTTAAAATATGAAAAATAGAGGACATTAAATCCATTCGCTTTCATTGTGTCTGCCTCTGTAATCGAAGCCATATATGGATGTTCATTTTCATCTCCATGAGAATGAGAGCTATGATCATGGTCTTCGTTTTCAGTTGTTTCAGCTTTTTTTTGTTCTTTTTGAGTTTTACACTGAATCAATGAAAAGGACAGTAATATAATTAGAGTGATTTTATAAATTGACATCATAGTTTTTTTATGTAAAGTTTAAGATAAGATTAAAAACAAAAAGTTGAAATAGATCAGTCATAAAAGTGTAAGATTGTCCATAATGCGGCTATTGAAATAAATCCCCACAATATAACTCCTTGAATAATTGGTTTTAACCCAGCATTTCTTATTAGGCTTCTATTCAATCCACAACCAATTAAAAATAAGGTAAGCGTTAATCCTTTTTTGGCGATTTCTACAATAATCCCTTTATAATCCTCGATAAATGGGACGTAAGTGCTTAATATAATTGCAAGAATAAATAGAAAGATGAAGTAAGGAATTTTCACTTTACTTCCTTTTGTTTTGAATATAAATGCGGACAAAAATCCTAGAGGAATTATCCATAAAGCTCTTGCTAATTTTACTGTCGTAGCAATTGTTAGTGCTTCATCTCCATAAGTACTTGCTGCTCCCACAACAGAGCTTGTGTCGTGAATTGCAATTGCACACCACATACCAAATTGGGTTTGAGACAAACTTAATGTTGTTCCAAAGTATGGAAAAACAATAAGCGCAACAGAATTTAGGATAAACACAGTCCCCAAAGCAATGGAAATTTGATTCTCTTTTGCGTTAATAATTGGTGAAATAGCAGCAATGGCACTTCCTCCACAAATAGCTGTTCCTGCAGAGATAAGGTAGGAAGTTTTTCGTTCAACTTTAAATAATTTACCTAATAGAAATCCAAATATTAAGATGCTGACTATGGAAATTACGGTAAATATAAAACCGTCTTTCCCAACCTGAAGTGCAGTCGTCATATTTAATCCAAACCCTAAGCCAATGACTGATGTTTTTAATAAATAACTAGTTGCTTTACTATTTTTACTAGAATAGGGATGGCCAATAAATTGAGCTATTAAAACTCCCATTAATAGAGCAAGAGCTGGAGTAACATAATTTGTTATACAAAGAATAACTCCCAAAAAAAATATAATTTTTTTGGGAGTTGATTCTAAAGATAAAAATGTTTCCTTCTTGTCTTGTTTATTCAAATTTTTTTTTAAACAGGATCTACTCTAACTACTTTATTTGAAGAATAATCTACATACCAAAGTTTTCCGGCTGGGCCAACTTTTATTCCTTTAATACTCGTAGCTGTTGTTTGAATTCTAGCTAGTTCTTCTTTCGTATCTAAACGATAAGCAATTATTTTATTTGTAGAGTTGTCACTTACAAACAATCTATTTCCTATTACTTCAATTCCGCAAGGATCGACTAAATCAGTATCTGCAAACACTTCCCATTCCGGGTTTTCCATTTCTCTTCTTTGTGCAAGCACTTCATAAAGAAAAGGTAAATTTCTTTTCTTTGTTCCGGAATTTATTTTCATTCTTAAAATTCTCTTATTTCCAGTGTCAGCAATATATAACCAACCTGACTCTTTATCAATTACCATATGACTAGGAACTCCAGCTTTTCTAGAAACAGAGATATCAATGTATCTATCTACCTGACCATCATCATGATTTGAATTACCAGGACCGTGATCCGATTTAAAATCATATTTCACAATCTGACCAGCATTTCCATCAAAAACCCAAAAAACATTGTCTTTTTCGTGAGCAATTCCCATGCAATAAGGACTTTCGTGAAGCATATCTAAGTGACTTCCATTTCCTCCAGAAGGACGCGCATAGACACTCATATCGCTTGACCAAAGTGCAGGACCTGTAAAAGGAGCACCTCCATTATGGTTGGCATCATAAACACCCGGTGAAGTACCAAAATTTTCATTTTCGGGACTAAAAGCAATAGCAGTTGATAAGGACATAAAATGCCATGCATTTCCATCTATTCTTCTGTCAGTTACTTGGCTTGTTTGGCCGGCATTACTAATTGTAACAGTAGAACTACCTGAATTTTGAGTTCCTTTATTTAATATCCATAATTCATTTTGTCTACTCGCATTTGGATGAAAATCTAAATCTTGAGGAGTAATGACTTGGTCGGTTGCATCTGCTATTACTGTATAGCCCGGAGTATTTGTAGAGCCTAGAGAGCTATAAAACTGAGTTACGAGGCCAGAGTCTGGAGTACACATTTCTTCTTCTTCTTCAACTTTATCTTTTTTACATGCTACCATAAGTAGAGATAAAGACAAAATACTAAATGCAATTTTTTTCATGTTTTAATAATTTTATGTGAAAATAGTTAATAAAAGTTGAAAAATCAACAAACAGAAGTAACTTCCGCTTAAGCTCTCTAAAAGTAGGAGTTAATGTTTTACTATTTTTTTTGTAATTACTCCAATTGAGGTTTCAATTTTGGCAAAATAGATTCCTTTTTTTAAATGAGAGATGTCTATCTGTGTATTTTCCTTATTCAGGATAAATTGCTGAATTAATTTACCTTGAATATCAAGCACTAAAATTGTAAAGTTTTTGTCCGGAAGGTTGTTTTTGTCGTGAATTGAGAAGTAATTTCTAGTTGGATTAGGGTAAATAATCAATTCATTATTAATTGTTAATTCATAAACTGAATTGATGCTACAAACATTAATAGGCTTGGTTAAAGTATTTCCAATTTTGAGAATTGGGTTTGTGATTCCAGAACCGGAACTTTCACTAGAAGCAGTAGTTGTTTTTACCGTTAATGGATTTACAACAATTGTAGAGGTTGAATTTTGATGACAACCGCTATTTCCAAGGCTATCTGTTTTTACTAGGTAAATATCATAATTCCAAGTGTTAAAACTATTTGTGTAGCCCGCCATGATAAATCCTTTATCGATAGTTTGTTTTATAGATTCACCAAAGTCTATAGAGGTTCCTCCGTATGTTCTTGTCATTATTGTATCTCCCAAAGAATTTAGTTTTATGAGGTAATAATCTTCAAACCCTTTTCCATAACTTCGGGTGTTGCCAAATACTATAATGTCCTTATTAGGAAGTTCTAGGATAGATTTCCCAGATTCATTTTCTGACCCACCCATGGCTTTAGACCAGATTAAGTTACCAATAGAATCAATTTTCAGGATATAAATATCTCTTTGTCCAGAGCCAAAACTTTCTGTAGAGCCGGATATTACAAATCCACTATCGCTAGTTTCTGTAATTGCGTTTCCAAAATCATTTAAGAGGCCACCGTAAGCATTTGCCCATTGTAATGCTCCTGAAGCATTAATTTTTATAACATAAACATCTGATACACCCTCGCCAAAGCTAAATGTATTTCCAACTATTGCAAATCCACCGTCTTGTGTTTGTACCATATCGTTTGAGCCATCTATTCCTCTCCCTCCGTAAGCTTTTGCCCATAATGTGTCGCCCAACTTATTTATTCTTAACACATAAATATCTCTTATTCCTGAGCCATAAGTTTCTGTGTAACCCGATAAAATATAACCACTATCTGCAAGTTGAATTACTTTATAGCTGTAGTCTGAATTTATTCCACCATAAGTTTTGGTCCAAACAGTATCTCCAGTTGTAGTAAGTTTAAGTGCAAAAATATCAGAAGATCCAGATCCAAAAGCATGAGCTTCTCCCACAACCATGTAACCCAAATCAAAAGTTTGAATGACGTTATACGCTTCATTTCCTGCGCCATCTCTATTGCTTGTAATTGTAGTATCTACTGTTGGTCCATAAGTATTTGCCCACAAAGTATCTCCATTGGCATCTAGTTTTACCACATAATATTCTGCACTGAGTAAACCAGAAACATCATAAGAACCGGCAAGTATAAAACCACCATCTTTGGTTAAGTCTACAGAATACGCTCTGCTAGCATTCGTACTTTCGTATTTTTTTTGGAATAGCTGTTGGGCGTTAATGTTCTCTGCTACAAATAATAATAGAACAATAAATAGAGGGTTATATCGATTCATTTGTTAGCTTATCTATGTTTTTATTCGCTAAGATATAGAATTAATTTCATTATTGTTTGAGATAAAACAACTTCAATTTTTTAACTTCAACCATGAAAAAACACTTAGTATTTTTGACAGGCGCTGGAATGAGTGCTGAAAGTGGGATTTCTACTTTTAGGGACTCTAATGGATTGTGGGAAAATCATGCGATAGAAGACGTGGCAACTCCCGAAGGGTTTGAGAAAAATCCAGCTTTGGTTTTGAAGTTTTATAATGCCCGTAGAAAACAATTGTTTGAAGTAGAGCCCAATTCAGGACATCAATTAATTGCTGAGCTGGAAAAAGATTATAAAGTTTCTATTGTTACTCAAAATGTGGACGATTTACATGAGAAATCAGGAAATACTGAAGTTTGGCACTTGCACGGGGAGTTAAGAAAAGTAAGAAGTACACTTCATCCTGATTTAATTTATAAGTGGGAAAAAGATTTGAATTTGGGAGATAAATGCGAAAAGGGTTCTCAGCTTAGACCTCACATTGTTTGGTTTGGAGAAGAAGTTCCTTTGATGGATAAAGCTATAGGTATTGTAACAAGCGCAGATGTGATTTTAGTGATTGGGACTTCGTTACAAGTTTACCCTGCTGCAGGATTAATGGATTATGCACGAACAGGATGCTCTGTTTTTTATATCGACCCTAAGCCGAGTATTCAATCTTCGGGTAGGGTGGAGGTTATTTCAAAAATTGCTTCTAAAGGGATGAAAGAATTTATTGAGAACCACCTTCCTTAATTTTTTAGTTAACTTTATTTCATGGCAAACGAAAAATATAAAATTATAGACGGACACAAACACATTTTGTATTCCGATTATTTAAAAGTGAAAAATATTGAAGAAAAATCAGAATCTTTTTTTCAAGAAATGGACTGGAGAAGAAGTGTGAGAGATTTTTCTGATAAGCTAGTTCCTAAGTCTGTGATAGAAAACATTATAAAAACAGCTTCTACTGCTCCAAGTGGAGCTCATAAACAACCTTGGTTTTTTTGTGTGATAGAATCTGCAGAGTTGAAATCACAAATAAGAAAAGCAGCCGAAGAGGAAGAAAGAAAAAGTTATGAAGGAAGAATGAGTAAAGAATGGCTTAATGATTTAAAACCTTTGGGAACTAATCATTCTAAACCTTTTTTGGAGATTGCTCCTTATTTGATAATTGTGTTCAAAAAGCCTTATGATTTAAGCAAGGAAGAAGAAAAACTACAAAATTATTACGTGAATGAATCCGTAGGAATAGCTTGCGGAATGTTGATTACAGCAATTCATCAAGCTGGTCTAGTCACTTTGACTCACACCCCAAGCCCTATGAATTTTTTGACAAAATTATTGGAAAGGCCAAGTAATGAAAGAGCTTTTTTACTCTTGCCAGTTGGATATCCCGTTACCGAAGCGTATGTTCCAGATATTGAAAGGAAAAATTTAGATGAGGTTTCTAAATTTTATTCTAAATAAAAGGGCAAAAACTGAACATTTACTTTATCAAGGTTTTTCAAAAAATTTCAAGGTTGTTTCGTAAATATCTGTTCCCATCATTTTGGATTTGAGATAGGCAAAGAAACTCATGATGTAAATATCCTCTCTAGCAGCAGGTTTTATTTCTACAGAATTGTAAAAACCATCCATGAATTCCTTTGTTTTTAGCTTTTCGGGATGTGTATAACTTGTTTTTAAGTATTTTAAAAACACCATTGCGCGCGTATCTTGTTTCAAGTATTCTTGGTTTTTAAATAAAAAACTTTCTAGCCTAGCGTCTGCATAATCAATGTTATCTAATTCAATGTGAGTGAGAATTTCGATTAAATTTTTGTTCATTACCCAATTTGCTCCCATAGTTTTGTTATACCAATTTTCTGTAGCATTCAGTTTAGAGAAAATAGTTTGATTTTCTCGGTAATTTTTTTGCTGAAAATTTATCATACTTGAGACGACCATGGCATCCAAATAATCTTTGTTTTTTGTGTCTTTTGTACCCGAAATAGCTTTTTCTATGGCAACAATTGCTTCCTCTTTTTTACCTAAATAATTATTGTTAAGTGCAGAAAGCACATTCATTTTTATTCCAAATATTTTTTCGTACTTTTTATTAGAACTATCAATCACAGATTTCATTTTTTCTAAGTACAAATTGCTGTTTTTAAATTTTTTCTCTCTAAAAAAGATATTTGCAATGAAATATAACAACTTAAGATGGGAAAACACATAGCGGGTATTTTCTTCATCTTTATTTGCAATTATTTTGTAGCGTTCTGTTACGAAAGGAGCAACGTGATAATAGTCTTTTGTAATGTTTGCACTTGCCGATACAATTTGTATCAATTGGTACAGGGTTTTGTAATTATATCCAGATTCTTCTGTGATGTTGAACCGAGTAAAAACTTCATCAAGGATTGATTCAATCTCAATAGGAATTCCTTTTAATCTAGTTTCTTCTAGCGTCTTTTTCACAGTGGCATAAGCCAAATTTAGGTTAGAGTCCTGAATAAGTAGCTCTCGATTTTTCTTTAATTTTATAATTGTATCCTCTAGATTTATTGAAGAATTATAATGCGAAAACTGGACGAGCAGACTGTAGATTTCAGCCAATGCAATCACGTCATTATCTTCTTTGGCTTTATTTTCTGCGTCATCAAGTAGTTTAAATCCTATTTTGTAATTCTTACTTTCTATTAAATATTTTCCAGTTAAGATTAGTTTGGTTATTTCTAGGACATTTCCTTCTTCCTGATTGAATCTTTCGTTTGCAATAAAATCTACTATTTCTCTAAACAAGCGTTTTCTCAGTTGATGATATGCTGCCTTATGATCGCTCCCGTAAAGTTTTACTGAAATCAATTTAGGGTTCACTTTTTCCTCTTTTATGAGTTTGTAAAGCTTAAGTTTTTGAGAATCGGGATTCTGCTTTTTTTTTTTTAAAAAAGACACAAACTTTCCTTGTTCTTCCAAACTCATACTCCTGATTATATCAGATAAAGGAATCATAATGTGTGTTTTTTAATTTCTTGTGTTGGTAAATGATCTTTTTTTATTTGCAGGAGGACGGGAATAAAAATAATAAATAAAGCAAAATGGAATTGTACAAATTAGCAGCCCCATATGTTGTAGGGAAAAACCGAAAAATTAAGAAATTAATAAGGTAACCAACAAAAAAAAACTTTTCTTGAAGCAAAAATTGTAAGGCTTTATTTATTTTAATTAAATACTGAAAACCAATCAAATATAGTGTTAATTTTTCTTAATTAGAGTTGGTTACAGTTATTTTTTATGTTTTAATGATTAAAACTTTTGTGAATAGATGATTATACCAAAAGAATTAAGGCATGAAAATATTACTTAACGCAATAGTGGCTAGGTTATGTTTCTTATTTGGTTTTCATAAAATAGAGGAACAGACGAGAGCAATACTATTAAAGAGTTTATGGTTTGGGTTTAATGGCGTATTATAAAAACCAACCAATTCCACCAGAAATCATTATAGGATGATATTTAAAGCCATCAAGATTTAAAATGTCATCTCCTTTCTTGTTTTTGAACCTGCCTTTTGTGATGTCATATTGAGTTTCTGCTTTCACGGAAACAGCAAATTTTTGCTTTACAATAAATCTCAGTTCAGAAGAAATTCGTGGAGCAAAAATCCAGTTTTTATATTTTACATC
>Ga0307996_1000109_pt1 | contig 22647 bp, 21 predicted proteins | sample Davwhametageno35_FD_203143 | JGI IMG/M metagenome (GOLD analysis project Ga0307996, IMG submission 203143) | Marine microbial communities from Davis Island wharf, Antarctic Ocean - #35 | ecosystem: Environmental > Aquatic > Marine > Unclassified | place: Antarctic Ocean: Davis Island wharf...
AATGCAATCGAATAAGCCGCATCATCTCCACTTCCTCCCAAATAGGAAGACCAAATCATAGTGGTTAATTTATTATCCATCTTAAAGATACAACCATCCAAGGATGAACCTCCGTGAGTGGGTTGAAAAGCTCCTGGAGTAACTGGAAAATTAGTAGAATGGGTACAAGAAACAACATAAATATTATTGTTTTTATCAATCTCAATTTCTCCTCTTACTTCGTCAGCATAATTATACCTTAAATCATTTGCTGCAGTTGAATTTAATCCATCATTTCCTGTTCCTCCCACAAATGTTCCCGACATTAAACTATCTCCCGTTCCACTTAATCTGATTACAAAAATATCAGATCCATTAATGAAATTCACTCCTAGTCCACTTGTTAAATTAAGTGGTGTACCGCCATTGAATGTAGAATCGTAACAGTCTTTTGAAAAAGGAAAATTCAATGAACTGGTAGTTCCATAAACAAATAACTCGTCCTTAGAATTAACAATCATACTGTGCGGCAACTCGTCACTTGTTCCTCCTACAAATGTGGAGTAAACCATAAAAGTTCCTGTTGTGTCGTATTTTGAAATTGCAATGTCTACAATTCCACCATTGAATGATCTGTCATAAGCACCTATAGTTGTGGGATAAGTTGCTCCAAAAGCGGTGGAACCAGAATAGAGAAACCCATCTCTATCGAAAGTTGCTGTATAACCAAAATTATTAGTTGTAGATCCAGAAAAAGTTGAAAATATTAAAGTTGGGTCAATTATTAACTCTTTGCTTTTGTAATATCCATTAGGAAATTCAAATCCCACTTCGTTATTTTTAAGCGTGTAATTACAAGCTATTTCTGTTAATTTTCCATTTACAACTTGGTAAGCGTATGGTTTTTCTTCTGTTATTTTGTTGACAGAGGTTGCTATGACTAATCTTCCTTTTGATAGCTTAATCGAGTTTACTCCATTATACTTGAGTTTAATCTCATTTGTGTTTCCATTTGGCTTTACTTTGAAATCGTATTTTAAAGCACCTTCTTGAGAATTATAAAAAACAAAATCAATGTCTCTGTACAATTCTTCGTATTGAATTAAACTATATCCATAAACTCTGCTAGCCCATTTATTTCTATCAGCTCCTAAAAAGTAATTGTAGTATTCTTTCGTCTGTTTTTCTTTTTTGATGTTTGAGGTATTTCCTCCAACAAACTCTACTTGGTAAGCGTGTAAATTGAATCGGGTTAATTTCTTTTTTGGAGCATGAGAATTATGTGCATGAAAATAGGATTCTAGTGCTTTCTCATCATAAAAGCTATAGGTTAATTTATTGGATTCTAAATAAAGTGCTCCCCCTTCAATGTCGGTTTTGAATTGTACGTTTTTATTCCATTGTCCTTTGTTTTCGATAAACTTATAGGAATCCGATTCTTGGGAGTAACCAAAAATAGATAGAGATAAAATAAGTAAAACTAACAGGTTTTTCATTACGTAATTTTGTTCTTTAAATATACGATAATAAAATTGATGAGTTGCTTGGTTCAATTGAGAATATATCAGAACTATAGAAGCTCGTCAATAATTTTTTCAATTGTATATCCTTCGGCTTCAGCTATGTAATTTCTAACAATTCTATGACGAAGAATTGATTCTGCAACTGCTTGCACATCTTCAATGTCTGGAGAATATTTTCCATTAATTGCTGCATTTGTTTTTGCCCCAATTATTAAGTTTTGTGAAGCTCTAGGTCCTGCTCCCCAAGAAATGTATTTGTTTACCATTTCTGTAGAATGCTCTGTATTTGGTCTTGTTTTAGAGGCAAGTTTTACTGCATATTCTAAGACATTATCTGCTACAGGAATTTTTCTTATCAGGTTTTGATAAAATAAAATCTCATCTCCTGTAAGAATGTTAGTTAATTGCACTGTGTGGTTAGCAGTAGTGGCTTTTACAATTTCCAATTCCTCTTCGTAAGTTGGGTAATCTACCCAAATATTGAACATAAATCTATCTAATTGTGCTTCTGGAAGTGGATATGTTCCCTCCTGCTCTATTGGGTTTTGAGTAGCTAATACAAAAAATGGCTTGTCTAATTTATAAGTTACACCAGCAGTTGTGATGGCTCTTTCTTGCATTGCTTCAAGCAAAGCAGATTGAGTTTTTGGTGGAGTTCTGTTAATCTCATCTGCCAAAACAATATTAGCAAACAAAGGTCCTTTTATGAATTTAAATGTTCTGGATTCATCCAAAATTTCTGATCCAATGATGTCAGAAGGCATTAAATCAGGTGTGAATTGAATTCTATTAAAACTTAATCCCAATACTTCTGAAATGGTATTGACCAATAATGTTTTTGCTAATCCAGGAACACCAACCAACAAACTGTGACCATTACTTAGTATTGCAATTAATACTTTTTTAATTACTTCATCCTGCCCAACTATCACCTTACTTATTTCTTTGTTTAACAGGTTATATTTCACCTTTAAACTATCTATTGCTTCGGCATCTGAACTAAATTGAGTCATTATAAAGTATTAATTATTTTATGTTTGATAAAAATATAAAAAGAATTGAATAACTGTCCTATTTCTTTTCTTATTTAATCCAATCTCTCACAAACTCGCAACCTGCGTAATCAGGGTGAATTTTGATGTAAGTAGATTTCGATTTATTTTTCACCCAATTTTTTATCGCATCAGATTTTGCTGCATTGGTAGCATTTTGCAATATAAATTGGTAGTCTTCTTTTAAGTTTGCTTTGTGTGGTTTTGTAATGGTTTTTAATTTTACCATTTGATAAAATTTACCATCTTTCGATTCGGATAAAATTGAATTGGAATATTGTCCTTGTTTCAAATCATCAATAATCAAAAATATTTGTTTGTCCAATTGATTCATTTCAAACATAGAAGATGCAGATTGTTGGTTGTAAATTAACCCTCCGTTATACCTTGTTTCTTTATCGTCAGAGAATTTCTTTGCAGCCTCTTCAAACGTATAAACTCCACTGTCAATTAAGGTTTTTACACTATCCAAAAATACTTTTGATTTAGCTATTTCTGAATCAGAAATTTTTGGAATCAATAAAATATGCCTTCCTCTGTATTGATCTCCTCTTCTTTCATACAATTCTAAAATATGAAACCCGTAGTCAGTTTCAAACACTTGCGAAACTTCTCCTTCTTTTATTTTAAATGCAATTCTATCAAATTCTGGAACAAAAGTACCTCTTGTTACCCATTCAAATTCTCCTCCATTACCTCTAGAACCAGGGTCATTTGAATATAGAACTGCTGTAGTAGAAAATGTTCTTTCTCCACTGATAATTTCTTTTCTCCATCCTTCCAATTTTTTTTTAGTTTCCAGCTTAACTGCATCAGAAACTTTTGGAGATTTAGTAATGTGTGCCACTTCAACTTTAGAACCGACTAATGGAATACTATCTCTGTTCAATCCATTGTAATATTTTTTCACATCAGAAGGAGTAATATTTATCGTAGCAGTAATTTTTCCTCTCATTCTTTCCGCCTTCATTCTGTCCTCAATCGTTTTATAAAACTCAACTTTTATTTCTTCAATTGATTTCCCATAATACTCTTCTAGTTTTTTTCTTCCTCCAATTTGGTTTTCAAAATACCTAATTCTATTACTTAACTCTCCATTTACTTGCTCTGGACTGACAATAATACTATCTACATCTGCCTGATACATTAGTAATGATTGAAACATGATTTCTTCGTAAACCAAGCACCTTGCATTTTCACCCAAATCAAATCCTTCTTGCTCTGCTTGTAATAATTGTGCTTCTACTTCCGAGTGTAAAATTAGTTTACTCCCAATGGTACCAATTGTTCCGTCAATTAATTTATCTTTTTGTGCGTAACTAGCAGTTAGAGTTAGTATACTTATTATGAGTAAAGATATTTTCTTCATTTGTGTTGGTTGATTTCTTAAGATACAAAGAAACAAAAGTATTTTAATTCCTACTGTTAATATTTACTAAATATTAACTAAAATTATTTAGTGAATATTTGTGTTTTTGAAGCCCTTAGGCTTTGAATAGTTGATATTTACAATCAATAGAGCCATTCATCATATCAAACTCTTCAATTTTTTCTAAAGGAATAAGATTCAAGGCTTCTGTGTTAGAACTTAAAACACCTAGTTTATAACCTTCAAATTCTTTTTTAATGTGTTCTCCAAATCTTTGGTACAAAATAGCGACTTCATCTTTGTATATTCTTTCTCCATAAGGTGGATTTATTATGATTGTCCCAGAACTTCCACTTGCTTGAATCTCCAAAGCATCTTCTACTTTAAATCTAATAATTCTATTTAGTTCAGGCGTATTTCTTAGGTTGGATTGAGCCATCCTAACTGATCTCATTGCCAAATCTGAGGCCTGAATCTTAATTCCTTTTTCTAAGTCAATTTTAGCATTGGATTCGTTTCTCACTTTTTTCCATAAATCTTGGTCAAAATCTTCCCAGTTAAAAAATCCAAAAGTAGTTCTGTAATGTCCTGCCGGAATATTGCACAGCATCATTCCTGCTTCTATTGCAATTGTACCCGAACCACACATTGGATCTATCAAAGCTGAATTTTTATCCCATCCAGAAAGAGCTAATAATCCTGCCGCCATTACTTCATTCAATGGAGCACTGTTTGTTTCCAATCTATATCCTCTCTTAAATAAAGCATCTCCAGATGTATCCAACAAGATTTGACATTTTTCTCCTCTTATATATAAATTCAATTTTATGTCCGGATCTTTTGCATCAACATTGGGTCTATCGTTAAATTTATCTCTAAATCTATCTACAATTGCATCTTTCGTTTTTAAAGAAATATATTGTGAATGAGTGAAAACAGTAGAATTTACAGAGTGAGAGATTGCAAAGGTTTTATCCAATCCAAATATCTTTTCCCATTCTAGCTCCTTCACCTTATCGTACAATTCATTTTCGTCTTTTGCCGTAAATGCAAACATTGGTTTTAGAATACTAATCGCAGTTCTAAAATTATAATTACAGGCATACATTTGCTCTTTGGTTGCGTGAAACTCTATAGCTCGATTTGTTACACGGCATTTTGGAATACCTAGTTCTATTAATTCTTGCTTAACTACTTGTTCAAGTCCTTTTAAGGTCTTTGCTATGTATTTATGTTTGTCGTATTTACTCATTTTAGTCTTTTTCTTCTATTTGAATAATCTCCTCAGCTTCATCTTCTACTATTTCAAAATCTGTATACCCTTCATTCTCATCATACGAATATTCTTTTTTCCCATTTATCAATTCAGAGAATTCCTTAAATATTGTTTGAAAAGAGTTTAATCCTCTCACAAAAATACTAACGATAAAAAACACTCCTATAATATTAATAATCCATCCAATAAAAAAGGCATTGCTTAACCAATTTATTTGTTCGAATAACCAATTGTTTATTCCAATATCCACCAGTATTGGATTGTTTACTGCAAACAGATAGAATGCAAGTGTTGTAAACGCAATAATTATGTCAAACTTTAAGGTTGACGAATTAAACCCTACATACTGCCTATTTAGTTGCATACTGAATTGAATCATTCTTTTTCTTTGTTCTATTTTATTTATTAAATAAAGAAAAAGAACAACTGCGCCTGCAATTATTAAAAAAGTACTAGACTCATAACTTTTAGCATAGTTTATAGTAGCTAAGGCAGAAACTGAAGCTAAAAAATAACTCTGAGAAACTCTTAAAATATATTTTTCGATATTGCCTGTTTCTCCCAAAGTCATTTTGAGTAATGAGGTAAACAAAAACCAAATAAGATTAAATGAAATAAAAACAATTCCTAGTAGGAAGGCAAACTTTAGCATAGCATAATTTAAATTGAAGCAAATTTAACTTTTCTTACTTACTTTATCAATGAATAATGAGAATAAGTATCTCAATAGATTTAACTAAGATTTTAATATATTTGTTTTCATAAAATGATAATCCATGAAAAACATCAAATTTACACTTGTCTCAATCTTAATTTCCATCTCCTTTTTTGGGAATGCAACAGAAGGAATGTGGTTACCCAATTTGCTAAAAGCATTAAACTATAGCGACATGCAATCTAAGGGATTGATGATTACTGCCGAGGAGTTATACTCTGTGAATCAGTCCAGCATGAAAGATGCTGTAGCTCACTTTAATGGAGGTTGTACTTCGGAAGTAGTCTCAGATAAAGGACTTTTGTTTACCAATCATCACTGTGGATATTCTCAAATAGCTGCTCACAGTACGGTAGAGAATAATTATTTGAAAGATGGTTTCTGGGCAATGAATTTTAGTGAAGAAAAGGTAAATAAAGGATTATACGTAGATTTTATTGTAAGAATAGAAGATGTAACTGCTAATATAATAGGCGGAATAAAAGAAGAAGGAGAATCTGATGCTGATTTTGCAAAACGAAAAATGGCAAACGTTATTAAAGAATTGACTGAAGGAACAAAATACTTGGCAAAAGTAAAACCCTTTAACTATGGGAATAAATATTTTGCTTTTGTTATAGAAAGATTTTCTGACATAAGATTGGTAGGAGCACCTCCTTCTGCAATTGGTAAATTTGGTTTTGATACAGACAATTGGGTTTGGCCAAGACACACAGGAGATTTTTCTGTGTTTAGAATTTATGCAGACAAGGAAAACAAACCAGCTGAATATTCAACTGACAATGTTCCTTACAAGCCAAAATACCATTTCCCTATTTCACTTGCTGGAGTAAACGAAGGTGATTTTACTATGGTATACGGGTTTCCAGGTAGAACCGAACAATTTTTAACTTCTTATGCAGTGGATCAAAAAATAAACAGAAGTAATCCTGCAAGAATCTTGATGAGAGAAAAATCTCTTGAAGTGATTAATGCAACAATGAAAGAAAGTGAGGAAATGAGAATTAACTATTCATCTTACCAGTCTAGAGTGAGTAACGCTTGGAAAAAATGGAAAGGTGAAAATTTTGGTCTGATAAAAGAAAAGGCTTTAGATAAAAAGGCTGCCAAAGAAACTGAATTCACAAGAAGAATAAACTTGCACCCTAATTTAAAATCACAATTTGGGAACTTACTTCCTGAAATGAAAAAATTGTACAAAGGCAAAGAAAAATACCAAGAAGCTTTTGATTATTATGTAGAAATGATTTATTCTGGACCTAGTTCTGTGAGATACTTGAATGGTATTGTGGGTATAATTGAGAACCATGAGAAATTGAGAGAAGCTGGAAAATTAGATGCTGAAATTGAAAAGCTTAAAAAAAGTTATGAAGGCTTTATTAGTAATTCAAAACAAATTTCTCACGAAAAAAGAATGTGGAAAAACATGTACTCTGTTGCACTAGAAAATGTAGACAAAGAGTTTCACCCTGCTAACTTTGATGGAGTGAATAACTATGTAGAAAACATGGATAAAATCATTGATGAAATGTTTGGTAAATCTTGTTTACTTAGCGAAGGGAAATTAATGAAAAGACTAAACAAACCAACTGCTAAAAACCTGGATAAAATTAAGAAAGATAAGGGGTACATCATGGCAAAGGAGTTTTACAAAGCATTGAGAGGAAAAGTTCTCCCAAACTATTATGCACATGACGATAAGATTCAAGCTTTGATGAAAAACTATTCTAAAGCGATTCAAATTGCATTTCCAAATGAGAAATACTGGTATGATGCAAACAGTACCTTGAGAGTTTCTTATGGAAAAATAGAAGGTTCTAAACCAAGAGATGGAATGCAATATTCTCATTTTACTACTGCGGATGGAATTATGGCAAAATACGTTCCTAACAATGATGAATTTGATGTTCCAGAGAAATTAATTACACTCATCGAGAACAAAGATTATGGGAAATATGCTACAGCAGATAGCACGCTTGTAATTTGCTTTACAGGAAGCAACCACACAACTGGAGGAAACTCTGGAAGTCCTGTAATAAATGGAAAAGGCGAATTAATAGGAATAAACTTTGACCGCAGTTGGGAAAGTACAATGAGTGATGTAATGTTTAGCGAAGATTTATGTAGAAACATTACTGTAGATATTCGTTATGTATTGTTTGTGATAGACAAATATGCTGGAGCAAGTCATTTGATAAAAGAAATGAACTTGGTGGGAGAAAGAAATACTTTGAAATCAGAACATATTCAGAACCGTGACAAAATAGAAACGATAGATGAATTGATTGAAAAAAATCCTGAAAAAGCTGATTTGTATTACAAAAGAGGAAAAGCGTATTATGAATTAGGTGAGTTAAAAAAAGCGAACGAAGATTTGAAAAAAGCTGTAGTGCTTGATCCAAAACCTGAGTATATGAGAATGGAACAAAGCACTAGTAAATTTTTGAATCAGATTCAACAATTGAATAAATAACAGTGAGTAAAGCAAGTAAAATAATAGACAAAATGTTTTTGAATGATCCTTTTAGCCTTTGGTTAGGGATTAAAAGGATTGAGGAAAAAGAAGGGGCTGTTGTACTGGAATTAACTGTGAGAGAAGAAATGCTGAATGGATTTGGCATTGCTCACGGAGGAATTACTTATTCTCTTGCAGATAGTGCATTGGCATTTTCTGCCAATGGTTACGGAATACAATCTGTCTCTATAGAAACTTCCATTTCTCACACTAAATCTGTGAAACTAGGTGATGTGTTGAGAACAAAAGTTACCGAAGAAAGCTTAACTTCTAAAGTAGGAATTTACACGATTCATATTTATAACCAAGAGAATATAAATGTTGCTTTATTCAAAGGAACAGTGTATAGAACTGGAAAAGAATGGGAGGTTTGAGATTAATTAATAATTGATAAGGAATAACTAATAATTTTTGGATACTTGTTATATTCTAGTACTTGTATTTATTAAACAAAAATCTATATTTAAATCAATAGATTATAAAAAATATTAAATCTGGCGACAATCAATTTATCTTATTATTCTCAAACAATACAGGAGTAAAGTATGTTTCCTAAGAATTTGATTATAATGTAGCTCGAAAATCGGTATTGGAAGCTCAATTAATTGAAGAACCTAGAATAAAATATCAGTTTTTTAAATACTCGGCCACAGCAGAATATTTATAAATAGAATACGAAAATGGAAACTACGAGTAGTTCAGGTTTTTTTAATAAAGCGATTCGCTCGGGGAAAGAAAAAAACTAAAAATTATTATTAAGTGAATTAAGATTTTATTAATCCTTTATTCTTAATCTCAGAATTCAAAGTATCCTCTTTACTCGTAATTGGAATTTCAATCCTTCTAATCTTTATCATAAAATAGGCAAAGAAAAGGGTAACAATTGGGCTTATCCAATTGAAAATGGCAAACACAAAATACTCTGCCACTCCTACTCCAAGAACTCCAGATTGATAAGCTCCGCAAGTATTCCAAGGAATAAGAACTGATGTAACTGTTCCAGAGTCTTCCAAAGTTCTACTTAGGTTTTCAGGAGCAAGTCCTTTTTCTTTATATGCATCCTTAAACATCTTTCCCGGAATTACAATTGCCAAATATTGATCAGATGCAATGGCATTTAATCCTAGACAGCTCAAAACTGTACTAGCAAATAATCCAAAAATAGATTTTGCTCTTTTCAATAATACAGAAGTGATTTTTGATAAAAACCCTACTCCATCCATAATTCCTCCAAAAATCATGGCAGCAATAATTAATAAGATGGTCCAAAGCATTCCCATTATTCCTCCTGCAGTAAATAAATCATTCAATTGAGTATTCTCTGTTACAATTGCAGTATCGGTATAAATTGAAGTAAGAATGGTTTCTATTCTTGAATCTCCCAAAGAGTCTAATACTTCTCCTTGAAATATAAATGCAAACACTGCGGCCAATAAAACTCCAGACCCCAAAGCTATTAAAGGTTTTATCTTTAAAAGTATGAGAACAATTACAATTCCGGGAACGATAAATAAAGTAAGTGAAATACTGAAAGTTGAATTAATTGATACAAGTAAATTATCAATGTCAGCCGAACCTGTTACTTCCATATTAAAACTAAGAATAGTAAAAAATAATAAAGTAATTACAATACTAGGAACTGTAGTAAAAGTCATGTATTTGATATGCGTGAACAAATCTGTTCCTGCCATAGCTGGTGCAAGATTTGTTGTATCACTCAAAGGTGACATTTTATCTCCAAAATAAGCTCCTGATATAACTGCTCCTGCTATCATTCCTGACGAAATTCCCAATGCAGAACCTATTCCAACTAATGCAATACCCACAGTTGCAGAGGTTGTCCAAGAACTTCCTGTAGCAATTGAGATAATAGCTGCAATTACTACAGAGGCGGGTAAAAATATTTCTGGACTTAGAACTTGTAATCCATAATATACCATTGCAGGGATTATACCACTTATCAGCCAAGTTCCTGCCAAAGCACCCACCATAATCAGTATAATTACTGGCACTAAAACACTTAAAATATTCTCTTTTACTTCTGCCAAAATTTTACTCAACCTAATTTCATTCATCAAGCCAAAAATTAAAGCTAGTATACCTGATATTAAAAGAATTAGGTGATTTGAATATTCACCAAGCCATTCTCCGTCTTGAAAGAATATATTGTAAGACAACAGGCCCATTAAAAAGATTATCGGTACCAAGGATTGAAAAAAAGTAGGTGTTTTACTCATTAAAGTGCATTTTAAATGCCAATATAGGCAACTTAGACATAAATTATATAAAAAGGTAGATGTTAAACTTAAGGTTTATTATTATTATAAAACAATAATAGCAATTTTAAAAATGAATAAGAAAATCTTAATAAGTCTACTTTTTATACTCTTAACCGGCTGGATTAGTGGTTATGCGTATTGGTACGATTTTAAGATTAAAAAAAAATTTGAAACAGGATTAATAAATGGTTTTTTATCAGACAGTTATGAGGAGGTATCAAATTATGAATTGGAAGAAATTAAGATAACCAAACCTTCTTTTTCAATATCGGATGGAGGTATCATTATTTCTGAAAGTTTAGATAACATTAGCTTTATTAGTGGAACAGCAGAAATGGAAATTCCAGATTCAATGGAAGAAGGACTTAACCAACTAGCTACTTATCTAAAAAAAAACCCTAACAAAAATTTAAAAATCAAAGGATTACACTCAAATACCGATAATTTGGATTCTTTAGTTAAAGCGAGAGTAAACTCAATGGTTAGTTACTTAGAAACTAAAAAAGGGATTACCGAAAATCGAATAATTGTTTCTGCGAGTTGTTCAGAAGGATTGTATCAAAAAACAATTGGAGGTTTAGAATATGAAATAATAACTAACATTGAGCCAACAGTAGCAGAGGGATTTGTTAGTACGATTGATCCAAATTTGAAAAGAAGAGTAAAAAGAAGACAAATAATGCAGTATCCTTTAACTCATTTCGAAATAGAGCCTACTCATGATTTAGAAAAGTATTTTAAACACTTGAAACTATATTTTGACCAAAACCCAGAAGGATTAGTTCAAATTACTGGACATACAGCCTTGAAAATAAATGATTCTCTCAATAGATACCACAGTAAAAAATATGCCGAAAAAGTTAAAAAATATTTGATCTCTGAGTACGGAATGAATCCTAGAAATTTTAGAGTAAAAGGAAGAGGAGATTCAAGACCACTTTCAAGTTCTGAGACTGACCTTGGAAGAACGAAAAATAGAAGAATCGAATTTTCATTTATAAAATAAACTACTAAGTTATGCCTAACATAATAAATCCAGACCTGCTTTTTATTTTACTAGCTCTATTTGTGTCTGCATTATTAGGTTTCTTGATAGGTAAATTAAGAAAAAGTGCTAAGCTAAACTCATTAAAAAAATCCTTGGACGATTGTTATAAAAAAATTGAGAATTTAAAAAATAAAATTAAATCCGATTTACATTATCAAGATTTTGATACTCAAATAAAAGCTTTAAAAAAGTCTTCGATAACAGGTGAAAAATTCGACCTAAATAAAATCAAAGAATTGAAAGTTGCTTCCACGTATAAACCAACAAGACCAAACAAATCTTCTAGTCCATCTATTAAAATTGAGGCAAAAAAAGCATTAGGTAAAACCATCGAAGAAAATGACCTGAAAATTGTAGAAGGAATTGGCCCTAACATTGAAGAAATATTGAACAAAGATGGTATTACTACGTGGAGAAAACTGAGTAAAGCTCCAGTTTCACGATTACAAAAAATACTAAACGAAGCTGGCGGTATATTTCTATCAGATAAACCCGACTCTTGGCCAGAACAATCTTTACTTGCTGCGGAAGGAAAATGGGAAGAATTAAAAAAACTTCAATACTATTTGGAAGGTGACAAAGAACCTTCATGAAAATTAAAAAAAACTCTTTTATCTCAAAAGAGTTTTTTTTTGTCCATAACTGAACTATGAAATAACACAATAGAGTTTGATTTTTGAATATGGATTGGTATATTTATATTCTATAATCTATTAAAACTACACATTGGCTGTAAAAGGAAATATACTACAAAGTGTTCTTAAAGGAAGTACAAGAATTGGATCGAGGAATGAAACTAAAACTCCAATTCAACTTCAAAAAAGAGCTTTAAAAAGATTGTTACGAAGAGCTAAAGACACTAAATTTGGTAAAGCTTATCGATTCAATAAAATATTGAAATCCGAAAATGAACTGGTTACTTATCAAAGATTTGTACCTATTCATGATTATGATTCTATGTACAAATCTTGGTGGAAAGACACCATAAATGGAGAAGAGGACATAGCATGGCCAGGTAAAATTACAAAGTTTGCTCTTAGCTCAGGAACATCTGGTAGCGCCAGTAAGCAAATACCTGTCTCTAGATCTTTACTAAGAAAAATAAGACGAATTAGTTTAAAACAAATTCAAGGACTTAGTAATTTTGACTTTCCTAAAGAATTTTTCGACACATTTATCCTTGGAGTTGGAGGTTCTACCTCATTAACAAAAGTTGAAAAACGAAAAGAAGGGGATTTGAGCGGTATAATTAATGCAAACCTTCCCTCGTTTATGAATGTGATTTATAAACCAGAAAAAGAAATTACAGACATTACTGATTGGGATGTGAAAATTGAAAAAATGGTAGATAGTGCTCCAGATTGGAACATTGGAATCATTACTGGTATTCCCTCTTGGATTCAAATTCTATTAGAAAAAATTATTGATCGATACGAACTAAATAACATTCATGACCTGTGGCCAAATTTTGGAGTTATAGTACATGGAGGTGTAGCATTTGGACCATACAAAAAGAATTTTGAAAAATTATTAGGTAAACCCATAGAATACATGGAAACTTACCTTGCTTCTGAAGGCTTTATGGCTATAAGTCCAGGAGGAGGAGCATCTCTGAAGTTATTATTAAATAATGGAATCTTCTTTGAATTTATTCCTTTCAATGACGATAATTTTAATCAAGACGGAGATCTGGTGAGGTATCCAGAAGTAGTAACAGTAGAAAAAGTAGAAGAAGACATAAATTACGCAATCGTTTTATCTACTTGTGCAGGGTCCTGGAGATATTTACTGGGAGATACCATAAAGTTTTTAGATAAGGAAAAATGTGAAATAGTTATTACTGGAAGAACAAAGCATTATTTAACAATTTGCGGAGAACATCTATCAGTTGATAACATAACCAAAGCTCTAGAGATTACTTGTGAAAAAATGGAGATTAAAGTTCCTGAATTTTCTGTAACTGCTTTTGCTTATGAAAATTTATTTGCTCATAAATGGTATGTTGGATCAGATGACAACTTTGATAAGAATGAATTTAAATCTATACTTGACAAGGAATTATGCTTACTAAATGATGATTACAAAACAGAAAGAACTGCGGCATTGAAAGAAGTATTTATTGAACAATTACCTGTTTCTACTTTTTATAAATTCTTAGATTCTATAGGTAAAAAAGGGGCCCAGATTAAGTTTCCTAGAGTAATGAAAGGTGAGATTTTACAAAAATGGATAGATTTTTTAAACTAAATTAATGATAGAAATAGTATTAACAGCATTGGGATTAGGCTTATTTTTAAGCTTTTCATTTGGTCCTGTCTTTTTTGAGCTTATAAACACAAGCTTGAGAAAAGGATTCAAAGCAGCTTTCTTGATGGAAACAGGAGTTTTATTTAGTGACCTTGTTTATTTATTTCTTGCCTTATTTAGTGCACAAAAAGCAATTGAATATTTGGAACACTACCCAAATAGCAAATATATTTTTGGAGGAATTTTCTTTATCTTTGGGATTGTTTCTATTATCAAGAACTTAAAACCATCTTCTCTTTCCATAGAAAAACTAAACAAACCTAGGAACGAAGAAGATACCGAAGAATTTTTGAAAAACTTAGACGCCTTGCATATTCCCGAAAAAATAAAAGTGAATTATATTGGGAATTTCATGAAAGGATTTTCATTAAACGCTATAAATCCTGCTGTTTTAATATTTTGGATATCAGTCTGTTCTACCAGTATAAAATCCTTAGATTTAAATAATGCCGAAATATTAATCTTCTTCTCTATCACCTTAGGAATGATGTTCGCAATAGATATTCTTAAAATATATTTTGCAAGTAGGCTTCAAAAATACATTACTGCAAAATTCTTACAAGTAATTGGAATCTGTATAGGAATAATTATGATTGGTGCTGGACTAATGATTTTAATCTACGGAATAGATACACATCCAAATGGATTACAATAACTAGTTAATTGTAGGTAAATCATTAGCAGAATCTAAGTCATCCGATTTACATTTTTCGCTTTCAGTTGCTCCACAAAATTTACAACTTCCATCACTGTCTTCGTCAAATAATCTACTGGCCGAAGCACATGATTTTTCAAGGTAACCTTTACCAAAAAACATTTTGATAGCCATTCCAGCAATTCCTAATCCCAACAACAAGATGGCTATTAAAGCTAATTTCATTTTTCTCTGTTTTACAGTACAAATTTAATATAATTATAGGACAAAATCCACTAGGAGAATTAAATTTAATGTAACATCAGTTACCTCCATAAAAAAACCTCATTTGTTGTTCACAAATGAGGTTTTCAATATATAAGTTGAAAAAAAATCTATTCCTAGAATCTTTTTCTATCTCTAATTCTTGCAGACTTACCAGTTCTTTCTCTTTGGTAAAAGATTCTTGCTCTTCTTACTTTACCAACTTTCATCACTTTTAATTCTTCAATTAATGGAGATGCCATTGGGAAAATTCTTTCTACACCAACAGTTCCCGACATTTTTCTTACAGTGAAAGTTTCAGTAGCTGTGTTGTTTCCTCCTCTTTTTTGGATAACAATTCCTTGAAAAACTTGAAGTCTCTCTTTGTCACCTTCTTTAATTTTATATGTTACAGCAACTGTATCTCCAGCTCCAAAGTCTGGTAATGAGTGTGCTGATTCTAAATCCTTGTGTAATTCTTGTGCTATATTCATCTCTGTTTGTGTTTAAATCTCCTCAATTTTCGGACTGCAATATTACGAATATTATTTTGTAAACTAACAAAACATCCTTCTTTTTTTTAGTTTTTTTTATTCCTCTCCTTTATTAATTAACCCTGGTCTTCTTGCTTTCGTTCTTTCTAACGCTTTTTCGGTTCGCCATTTATCTATTTCTTTAAAATTTCCCGACAATAAAACGGGCGGCACTTCCATTCCTTTATAGTTTGATGGTCTTGTGTAAACTGGAGGTGCAAGCAAGTTATCTTGAAAAGAATCCGTCAAAGCAGAAGTTTCATCATTCAGCACACCTGGCACTAATCTTATAATAGAATCGGACAAGACAGCAGCTGCCAATTCTCCTCCCGATAATACGTAATCTCCAATAGAAACTTCCTTTGTTATGTATTTTTCCCTCAGTCTTTCGTCTATCCCTTTGTAATGACCACAAAGCATCATAATGTTTTTTTTCAAAGAAAGCTGGTTCGCCATAGGTTGATCCAGCAACTCTCCATCTGGAGTCATAAATATGATTTCGTCATATTCTCTTTCACTTTTTAGCTTATCAATGCAATCTGCAATAGGCTGAATAGTCATTACCATCCCTGCTCCTCCACCGTAACAAGTGTCATCTACCTTATTGTGCTTATTCGTAGAATAGCTTCTTATATCGTGTAAATGAACTTCAACCAATCCTTTGGTTTGAGCTCGTTTAAGAATAGAATCAGAAAATGGACTTTCTAATAACTGAGGTAAAATGGTTAATATATCTATACGCATAATGCAAAGTTAGGTAATTAAAAGTAAAAGCCATTTATGAATTCATTCAAAATACTTTAATTTAAAAATGAGAACGAATCAGATTAATGTAAATTCTATGTGAACCAAATAAATTAATGTAATTTAGATGCGAATAAATAATAAATGAAAAACTTCAATTACTTACTTCTTGCCCTATTATTGGTATTTTCTTCTAGGCTTTTTGCTGGAAATGAATTGGGATTCCCTAATAAAAAACCCTTGGTAAGCATTTTTAAATCGGGTCCTTATCTTGGGTTACAAAGAGGGAAATACACCAATTTAGAGTTTGGATATGAGTTTCAAAGGAAAGCTGTGAAACTTATAAAACCTACAATTCACGCTCTCAATACAGGGTTTGATTACAACCTTACCGAAAACGTATTGGGATTTTCGATTGGGTATTGGCAAAAAAGAGGAAGGTTAGATTTAACCTACGGAGCAAACTTAGTGTACAAAACAGATTTTGACCAGACTAGAATTGGCATTGCTCCCACTCTAGGCTACAGAATATCCATTGCTCATTTGCAAGTAGGTGCTAATCTATTGACAAAATCAGATGATTTTAAAAACACCAACACTTTTTTCGTTTCCCTACGTGTGGTGATGATTAACAATAGAAATTTTAAATGGCGGAAAAGGAAAAGGATATAGTTTTTCAGTTGTAAAAGACGACTCTTATGAGTTCTTAATTAAAGATGAATCATCTATATTTGACGAAGGAATAAATCCAAAATATCAGAATAAATACTTTGATATATTCTACCAAGTTGAGAAACAGGATTATGATGTAGTTATTAAAATGTTATTAGCGGAATAAAAAAACGCTAATAATGTGTGAATAATAAGAGTTAAGTACCAACCCGAAAGGTTATTGTGTTTTAATCTCTTATTATTCTTATACAAACATGTTACTCAAAACAATCGCATTTAAATTTATTTTCAATCCCTATACTTACTTTGTTTTATTAATAATTCTCATCTTTGTATTACAATGCAATTATTCTACAACCCAACTATAGAAACCGATTTATTCCTAGACAAGGATGAGCACATTCACGCCTCTAGAGTATTGAGAAAGAAAAATGGCGATACTCTTTTCATCATGAATGGAAAAGGAGATTTATTTCATTGCGAAATAAAAGAGATTAGCTCTAAAAAAACATTAATCTCAATCTCAAAAAAAGATACCTTTCCTAAAACTAGCAACCTGCACATTGCGATTTCTCCAACTAAAAACAACAATCGAATGGAGTTTTTTCTTGAAAAAGCTACCGAAATAGGAATTTCTAAAATCACACCTATTCTGTGTGAACGCTCTGAAAGAAAAGTGATTAAAAAAGAAAGAATGGAAAAGATAATTTTATCTGCAGCCAAACAATCCAAAAATTACCACCTTCCTATTTTTAATGAAATGATTTCTTACTCTCAATTTTTGAAAGAAAATAAAAGTGCTATAAACTTAGTTGCCCATTGCGAAGACGAAGCATCCAAAACTGATTTGTTTTCTTATGGATTCAAGAAAAACTCTGAAATAACAATTCTCATTGGCCCAGAAGGAGATTTTACAAAAAAGGAAATTGACCTTGCTAAAGCTCATAATTTTAAAGAACTTTCTTTGGGCGAAACCAGACTAAGGACAGAAACTGCTGGAATTGTAGCTGCCACACACTATAATTTATGCCGATAATTGGCTAATTACTTTTAATAAAAATCAAATGAAAAATACTGATTTAACTCAATTAAATACTTCCTCAAAAGACACAATGGTGGAGGTTCTGGGAATTAAATACACAGAAATAGGCGAAGACTACATTAGCGGAACAATGCCCGTAGACAAAAGGACTCACCAACCCATGGGAATAATGCACGGAGGTGCTTCCGCAGCATTAATTGAAACTTTGGGAAGCATTGGTTCTCATCTTTTTATTGATAGAGAAACTCAATTTTCTTCGGGACTGGATTTAAATATAAATCACATAAGAGCCGAACGTTCCGGAATTGTAACCGGAAAAGCTGTTTTGGTGCACAAAGGAAGAACAACTCACGTGTGGCAAGTGGATATTACTAACGAAGAAAATAAATTGGTTTCTACAGGTAGACTTACTGTTTTTATTGGGGAAAAATAAGAAGTTCCCATCCCAGGCTTCCCCTAAAGGAAGGAGTTAATTAATGCTAAATATTTCCGAAAGAATTCTGAGTCCTCTTCCCTTAGGTATGGGATTTAAATCACCTCTTCTATAATCCTAGTATTTATAGAATTATGAGAAGCATCCAACACAGATTTTTCGTTTTTTACAACAATCATTTGTGGTGATGCATGAAACACATTTAGCTTATCAGCAATAGCGGCAGAAATATCTCTGTGGGCAATTAAATCCAAATAAAAAGGAGTAATTTCTTCTTCAGAAAAATTCCAATCTCCCTCTACTCTATTTAGTGCCATAGAACTGATAGAGCACCTTGTGCTGTGTTTAAAAAGCATTACCGGCTTCTCTTTGGATAATGAAATTGCATCCTCCAATTGAGCTATAGAAGTTAATTCTGTCCAGTTTATACTTTTTTTACTTTCGCTTGTTTTTTTACTAAATAGTCCCATTTTTTTTAATCTTCAAATCGTGAATAAATTGGCAAATGATCTGAGTATCCTCCGTAATAATTAGGACCTCCATAAGTTCTACTTGGTTTTTTATCCCCGTATTTTTTATCGGTATACATCATCCACGCCTTTTCTAATATGTTACATTGGTCGTAAGAAACTTCAACTCCTTTCTCAGGATTGTATAAACCTTTGCTAATTATTAATTGATCCAGCATTCCCCAGTCTCCTCTGTAATTATAAGTCCCTTTGTCCGCAACTTCTAATTTATAAGCCATGTTGAATAAATCATTGTTTTTAAAGTCTGGAGTTCCTTTTGCTCTCAATACTTCGTACACACTTTTATTGGTTGGATAATCGTTAAAATCTCCCATTATAATGATTTTTGCAGCTGCATCTTTTGCAAGAATCTCATCTACTTTTGCTCTCAATACTGAAGCAGCTTTTATTCTTTTGTATTCTGATTCTTTTTCTCCTCCTCTTCGTGATGACCAGTGATTAAGAAACACATGAACTGCATCATTCCCTTTTAACTCTCCTTGGACATAAAGAATATCACGTGTTGCAAAATCTGGATTGTCAGCCAAGGAGACCTCTAGGTTTTCTGAGTATTTTACCTTAAAATAATCTTTCCTATACATGAATCCTACATCTATTCCTCTCTTATCTGGACTTTCGTAATGCACCACTCCGTAATTTCCTTCTTTCAAATTTGTATTAGAGATTAAATCAACAATTACAGATTTATTTTCAATCTCGGCAAATCCCATAAAAACAGGTAAATCTTTGTCCAATGCAGTAATTACTTTTGCTAGTTTATTTAGCTTATCAAAATATTTAGACGTATTCCATTTCTTTTCCGAATTGGGTAAAAATTGTTCGTCAATAGTGTATTGATCGTCTATCGTATCAAATAAATTCTCTACGTTATAAAACCCAAAAACTTTCCCTACTGCAGACTTTAATTCTTGGTTGTTAGTTTCCATAATTTGCATATTGTTTTGAGCAGTTTTTTCACCTAAAGTACAAGCTGTGAAAAGCACAACTGTAAAAAGAAAGCCTATTTTTTTCATTGTTTATTGTTTTAAAATTCATGAAAGATTTATGCGCGTTTAAATCTTAGTTTCAAAAATAGGGAAACAAAAAGTAAATGAAGTTAAATCAGAAGAATATTATCCAAACAAATTAATTACAAGGAATATTTTTATCTTTACAGACTTATGAATATACCTTCAAAAATAGTAGAACAAGCGGTAGAAGAGTTTTCTTCTTTACCTAGTATTGGAAAGAGAAGTGCGCTTCGTTTTGTCTTGCATTTATTAAAACAAGACCCCGGAGATATTGAGGATTTATCAAAAGCGATCATGAAACTTAAGGACGATATTCAGTATTGTACTGTGTGCCAAAATATTTCAGATTCAACTATTTGTGCTATTTGTTCTAATCCTAACCGTGACAAATCATTGATTTGTGTAGTGGAGGATGTCAGGGATGTAATGGCAATTGAAAACACACTCCAATTCAAAGGTGTGTATCATGTTCTAGGCGGACTTATTTCTCCTATGGATGGAATTGGGCCCAATGATATTAAAATTGAAGAATTGGTACAAAAGATAAATTCAAACAAAATAAATGAATTGATTTTTGCTCTTAGCCCAACAATGGAAGGAGATACAACTAATTTTTATATTTACAAGAAAATAGAAAAGTTAGAAATTACAACTTCAATTTTATCTAGAGGTGTTGCTGTAGGTGACGAACTTATTTATGCAGATGAACTGACTCTAGGAAACTCAATCATAAACCGAACTCCTTTCGAAAAATCTTTTCAAAGTTAAAAATGTACAGTTTTAGCAGCATTAAAATATAATTGACAATAGTAAGTCAATCGATTATATTTACTGAAATTATTATTTAAGATGAACTATTTCTTTGCTTTACTCTTTACTTGTATTCTTATTTCTTGTAGTAATAATAATACACCCATTAACAAAAACAAGGACACCCTTGTAGATGAAAAAAAGTTTCTAAATCATGAAATCTTAAATGATTCGATACACTACCGAATAAAAGAATACAAAAAGAGAAATCATATTTATAGAAATATATGCGTATTCAATAAAGCTATTTTACTGGAAGAAAGTCTTATTTACAAAACTCAAAAGAAGGATTTGATGGATGAAGGGTATTTTGTAAAATCTAAAAAATTATACGAAGTAAATGAGCAAAATAAGTTAACCCTATTTGATATTAAATCTCATTATCACGATTATAACTTAGATTCAGAAGATACCACTATTTCTCAATTAATAGTAACCTCAGAAGGTAAAATTGAAATAAAAAAGGCTTCCTTACATTTGTAAGAAAACCTTTTCATTTCAATTAGAGAGTTTTGTTTACCCCTTTCTAAAAACAATCTCATTCTCAAAACTATCAATCACGATAGATTGTTCGGAGTCTATAGTTCCTGCAAGAATCTCTTTCGACAACTCGTTCATCACTTTTTTCTGGATAACACGCTTTATTGGTCTTGCTCCAAACTGCGGATCATATCCTAATTGAGCAAGCCATTCAATAGCTTCTGATGTTGCAGAAATTTGCAAGCCATTTTTAAGCAATCTTTTTGCCAATAACTCCAGTTGAATCTTAGTAATTTGAGTTACATTAGCTCTAGTCAAAGGATGGAACATAATCGTTTCATCTATTCTGTTCAAAAACTCTGGCCTTACCGATTTTTTCAATAAATCAAATACTTCCAGTTTCGTTTTGCTTTCAATCTCCTCTTTGTTTCCTTCGTCTATTCCTTCAAAATTTTCTTGAATAATATGTGAACCAATGTTGGAAGTCATGATGATAATGGTATTCTTAAAATCCACTAATCTCCCTTTATTGTCTGTCAATCTTCCGTCATCCAATACTTGCAGTAAGATATTGAATACATCTGGGTGTGCTTTTTCTATTTCATCCAATAAAATTACTGAATAGGGCTTCCTTCTTACGGCTTCGGTCAATTGTCCTCCTTCTTCGTAACCTACATATCCTGGAGGAGCTCCAACCAATCTAGAAACTGCATGCTTCTCTTGGTATTCACTCATGTCTATTCGTGTCATAGAGTTTTCGTCATTGAATAAATACTCACTCAATGTTTTTGCCAATTCCGTTTTTCCAACTCCAGTTGTTCCCAAGAAAATGAAAGAACCAATTGGTTTTTTATCGTCTTGCACTCCTGCTCTACTTCTTCGTATTGCATCCGATACTGCTTCCACAGCATCTTCTTGCCCCACTACTCTTTTCTCCAAGACAGATTCTAATAGCAGTAATTTTTCTCGTTCACTCGCCATCATTTTGTTCACAGGAATTCCTGTCCATTTACTCACCACGTCCGCAATATCCTCAACCTCCACTTCTTCTTTTATCACCTTGCTTTCTATGGCATTTAGCTTCATTTTCCCTTCTTCCATTTCTTTCTGAAGTTCAGTGATTTTTCCGTAACGGATTTCTGCTACTTTTTCAAAATCTCCTTCACGCTCTGCTCTATCTGCCTCAAATTTTAGGTTTTCAATTTCCTCTTTAGCATTTTGTATTTTCTCTATCGCATCTTTCTCACTTTGCCATTGTACCCGTAATTCTTGAGATTTCTCTTTGAGGTTAGCAATCTCTTCGCTCAACTGATCCAATTTTTTCTTGTCCTTCTCACGTTTAATTGCCTCCCTTTCAATTTCAAGCTGCATTATTTTTCTGTCTACTTCATCCAGCTCTTCGGGCTTTGAGTTTATTTCCATTCTCAGTTTT
>Ga0307996_1000111_pt1 | contig 22506 bp, 27 predicted proteins | sample Davwhametageno35_FD_203143 | JGI IMG/M metagenome (GOLD analysis project Ga0307996, IMG submission 203143) | Marine microbial communities from Davis Island wharf, Antarctic Ocean - #35 | ecosystem: Environmental > Aquatic > Marine > Unclassified | place: Antarctic Ocean: Davis Island wharf...
AGAACAAGCGCAGGAGGCCGAACAGATTTGTCGATCTTGCAGAACGCAGGATTTACCGTTAAATGCAAGAATACTCATGCTCTAGTACGAGATAGAATTAACAGCATGAACAGCAGATTGTTAAGTGCTAACGGAGACAGAAACCTTCATGTCAGTCCGAAGTGTAAGGCAACAATCAGAAGTTTAGAAAGGCACACATACAAAGAAGGAACGAGCATTCCAAACAAAGACGATGGATACGATCATCTTAACGATGCGTTCGGTTATCTTGTAGAATATTTATTCCCTATTAAAACTGAATACGCCATAGCACAACCTACAAGGTGGACTTGATGGATAAAGTAACAACACACTCTCAATATGATTTAAACGCTAAAAGATGGGAGTTTTATCTACGCTCGTATATGGGTGGTCAAGATTACATCGACGGCAAATATCTCACTCAATACATTCAAGAAAGCGAGGCCGAATATAATCGCAGACTTGAACTAACACCAATGGACAACCACTGCAAGAATATAGTCCATATCTATTCAAGTTTCCTATGGCGCGTACCTCCTACTAGGAACTATGGTTCAGCAGATGGAAGTCCCTCGCTAGTGTCGTTTCTTAAAGACTGTGATCTCGATGGTCGTAGCTTTAACTCGTTTATGCGTGAGGCTCAAGTATGGTCTAGCGTATACGGTCATGTCTGGTTGATGATGGACAAGCCAAAGAGTACAGCAGGGACTAAAGCCGAAGAATTAAATCAAGACATTCGCCCCTATGTAAACATCTTCACTCCTGAGAATGTGCTTGATTGGCAGTATAAGCGCACAGCCAGTGGTCGGTTTAAATTAAGCTATATGTTAATTAAGGAATTGGTCATACAGGAAGACGATCAGCCTGTCTCGTATTATCGTGAGTGGAAAGAAGACGAAGTGAATCTATGGCGAGAGGAGGACGGTGATTTTACTCTGTCTGACTCAGATCTAAATCCGTTAGGTCACATTCCTGCTGTATTCTTACCGGCACAACACTCGATGGTTCGTGGTGTAGGTGTTAGTGACCTGAGTGACGCGGCATACATGCAAAAAGCTATTTACCAAGAACTATCAGAGATTGAGCAGCTTATACGAATCTCAAATCATCCTACTCTTGTGAAATCAATGGGAACAGATGCGAGTGCCGGGGCAGGGTCAGTAATTAACATGCCTGACGAGCTAGACGCGGCACTTAAACCGTATCAGATACAACCTAGTGGGCAAAACCTCGACTCAGTACGTAACGCCATTACAGACAAAGTAGAGGCGATCAACCGTATGTCTCACATGGGAGCGGTACGCGGCACAACGGCAATCACTCAGTCGGGTGTGGCTATGCAGACAGAGTTCCAGATGTTAAACGCAAAGCTATCCGAAAAGGCTGATATTCTTGAGTTAGCAGAGGAGCAGTTATGGGTATTGTTCTGTTTATGGCAAGAGATTACACCGGACTTTGAGATTAGCTATCCTGATGCGTTTGATCTTAGAGACTACGACAAAGAATTAGTGTTCTTACAGCAGATGCGTGCAAGTGGTGTGCGATCAGTTACCCTAATGCAAAACATTGATATGCAAATTGCTGATCTAGTGCTTGATGATGAAGCACTTGCCAAAGCTCATACAGAGATTATGGCAAGCACAGCGGTCTTAGGCGACTTCTCTGATAAGACTCAGATATATGGCTATCACATCGATGCCGGTGTCGTTACTGCGAATGAAATTAGAGAGAAGATTGGTCTTGAAGAGGTTGCAGGCGGTGACGTGCTAATGGAGCCAAAGAAAGAGGAAGGCATAGAAACCTAATGGCGGCTGATACTGATTATGTCGAAGGTCTAAGGGCGCTTGCTGACCTCCACCAAGAACGTCTATCGAAAGCTATGGAAAAGTTACAGGCGCGTATTACTCAGATATTAGCGACTGCACCGTTAACAAATGGCGCTTTAAATGATCTGGAATGGGCTATTAAGTCAAAGGCAGAAGTCAGACAAGCTATTGAGGAAGAATACCTTTTAGCCGTAGACGCGTTAATCAGGGAGTACAATAGCGTAGCTAGATCAACGGCTGAAATGCTTGCGATATACGGAGGGGCGATTCAAGTCCCTTTGAAAATGATTAGGCAGCTACAAAAAATGTCGTTCCAAGTGTTTGAGGATATTGGTCAGCAGTATTTAGACGTTGTATCTACAGGCATATATCAAAGCACCCTAGCAAACTCGACACTAGCTGACACCGTAGCGACAGTACAGAAATCAATTACTGTGGACATGGCTCGTTATGTAAAACAACAAGCACATGATTCCCTAATGCAGTTTGACGCTTCGATTAACGTAGCAATTGGGGTAGAAGCCGGAGCTAAAGAATGGAAATATGTGGGGCGGCTAATAACAACCACAAGACCGTTCTGCCGTAAACATGAAGGTAAGACATACACTAGTGAGGAAATAGCTAGAATCTGGAAAGGGTCATGGGCAGGAAAGCAGTCTGGAAATCCTTTTATCGTGCGCGGTGGTTATAACTGCGGACACCAATTTAGGCCAGTATTTGCCGCGTAGGAGAACAACATGCCAAAAGGTAAAGGAACATACGGAAGTAAAGCAGGAAGACCTAAGAAGAAGAAGAAACCTAAACGCTAGAGCCGACAACCTTACAGATCGCTTAAGATAGGTTTCCCCGTCTCAGTTATTCTAGGTCTTACTTGATTAAATCAACTGTTTTGCTACGCTGGCACAGTCAAGCCTCGGTAAGTCATTTAGCCAGCACCATCTTTATGTGAAGAGCGAGTGATTCAGCACTTGCGCTCGCTACCTAGAAGATAAGGCATAAATACCGGTATTAACGCTGGCTAAATGATCCATTTTACACTTCTTACTGGCACCCCGACTAGGAATCGAACCTAGGTCTAAAGTTTTGGAGACTCTTGTTTTACCATTAAACTACCGAGATATAAGATGTCCCATTTATTATACATTAAAATTGAAGCCTAAAAGCTAAATGTCGTAATCGTATTCTTCTGGTATCTTTTCGGGTGGTGTCCAACGTACCGGAATAACTACCCTTTTATTTTTTTCCCAGTTGCGAAAATACTCCCTTTTTTTTGGGCTTGTCTTGTAATGTACAACCTTTTCCCCCTTGCACTTTCTACAAGTCGCTGTTTCCGTGTAGCGGCTTAACATTTTGCGATGGGTAACAGTGCCAACGCCTAAACAGTGTGGGCATGTTTCAGTATATATTGCAGTCACTATAATTCCCCTATGAGTTTAACCACTCGTCATATGATTTAACTGGCGTTCCGTCAAGCCATAGTCCAGTGTCTTTATCTACGGCTGAAAGGTAGATCTCATACTCTTGGTCGTTAGAGCCTCGCGCCTTAGTCTGCCAATTTTCGTTATATGCTAATTCCATTATAATTCCCCTTGAACATTAGATAAGTGTTCAGCCTGTGCCTCATACTTGGCTATCTGCTGATCTATTAATTCGAGCAAACCAAACGGTTCATTAGGTGCAGTAATTGTTCGTCTTTCTCTTTCGCCTTTCCAATATGCGACCATATTCCTAGCTAGTAGTACGTGTGTGGTGATTGTTGTCATGGCGATGCCCTTTTCCCTTTGATTGAGATTACATTATCAAGCATGTAAACAAAAAAGTAAACACCCAAAGACAAAATAGATGCTTTTAGTGTAAATTAATTTATATGTGCTACAATCGCAGATCAAACCAAACTCTTAAAGAGGAATCGTAACATGAGCGACGATATCGTGGGTACAGACAACGCAACTGATGCGCTAGTAACAGATCAGGCAAAGGCATTCACTCAGGAAGACGTAGATCGAATTGTAGCTGACCGGGTAACAAGACAGCAGCGCAAATTTGATAAGACAATCGAAGGAATTGATCTTGACGAAGCTAGGACGTTAATTGCAGATAAGGATGCACAGACGTTACAGCGACAGAAAGATAAAGGTGAATTTGATTCCGTCTTAAAAGGAATTGTCGAAAAGAAAGATGCTGAGATTCATAAGTTAAAGGGAAAATTGCACCTAACATTAGTCGATGGGGCTATTATAGGGGCGGCAAGCTCGAACAACGCAGTGAATCCAAATCAGGTAGCTACTTTACTAAAGAACAGCACTAGATTAGCAGAAGATGGTTCTGTTGAAGTGTTAGATAAGAATGGCGTAGCTCGTTATAACGAGTCAGGTGATTTACTATCTGTTAGTGAAATGGTTTCTGAGTTTTTAACAGTCAATCCGCATTTTGTTCGCGCTTCTAAAGGCGGTACAGGTTCGCAGGGTAACACTGGAGGCGATAACGACAGCCCAAGTTCTAAAAGTCGTGAAGAATTTGAAAAACTTAACCCTGCCAAGCGAATGCAATTCGTTAAAAGCGGTGGGACTATAACCTAAATTTAAGGATTATTTAAAATGGCTGAGAACACAATCACTGGTCTAGTACCAGAAATCTACGAAGCATTGGATATCGTATCACGCGAACTTACTGGCATGATTCCCTCTGTTACCATGAACGCTTCTGCAAATACTGCCTCAGTTGGGCAGGCTATTCGCGTAGACGTTGAACCTGCAGGAAACGTATCTAATATCACTCCTGCTATGAACACTCCAGACCCTACCGGGCAAACTTCTGGCTCTACTGACATTATCATTACTAAGTCGCGTGCGGCTGAGTTTGGTTTCGTTGGCGAAGATCAGAAAGGTCTTAATACTGGCGCAGGATATACCAATGTGCGTGCAGGAAAGATTGCACAAGCTATCCGGGCTGTCGTTAATGAAGTAGAGACTGACCTATGTGGTCTGCAGTCTACTTTCTCTCGCGCATTCGGTGCGGCAGGGACGGCGCCTTTCGGTACTGCTAACGATTACACTGATGCATCTAACGTCTTGAGGATTCTCAAGGACAATGGAGCGCCTTTACAGGACAATCAGTTAGTAATTGATACTGCGTCTGGTGTAAACCTTTTAGGCAAGCAAGCAAATGTTGCCGATGCCGGTAGTGATTCTATTTTACGTCAAGGTGTATTGCTTGATATTAACGGAATGCCAATTCGTGAGTCTGCACAAGTTGAAACTGTAGCCGCTGTTGGTAGTACTACTAACGCTGTGACTACTGCAGGACACGCTGTAGGGGTTACAAGCATTGTGCTTAAAGGTTCTGGCACTGGTACTATCCTAGCAGGAGATGTTATTGCTTTTGCCGGTGATACAAACAAGTATGTTGTTGTAACTGGCACTGGCGCTGTTTCTGGCGCGACTATCGTTATTGCCGCACCCGGTCTACGGCAAGCACTTCCTGCCGGTGATAAGGCGGTTTCTGTAGTAGCAATCTCTACTCGAAACATGGCGTTTAATCGCTCTGCTCTTGTTCTTGCTTCTCGCGTTCCTGCTCGTCCAGTTGAAGGTGATAACGCCTCTGACGTAATTATTATTACTGACCCACGTTCCGGCCTAAGCATGGAATTTGCAATGTATAAAGGTTACAGAAAAGTACGTTACGAAGTATCGCTTGCTTGGGGTGTTAAGAACATCAAGCCAGAGCATACTGCGCTCTTACTTGGGTAAATAAGACTAGCCTCACTCTCTTATGGGGGTGGGGCTTTTATTTGAGGTTAGCATGGCATTTTCTACCGATTCAGATTTAGCTAACTTGATTCCTGACATTTTAGAGTTAGGGATTAATTCATTCTCAGAGGAACACGCAAAGGCTCAAGCAGACATTGAGAGAACCTTGCGGATAAAGTGGTGGCCTAAAAAGAGGTTATCGTTTTCAGAACCAAGCAGTTATGCAGAAATGGACGCTACTAAATTGGTCACTACGCAGTTTATGACTACGTCCGTTTATTTAGTCTTGTGGAGATACGTTCTGCCACAGCTGACAAATTGGGTGGAGGGCGATAGGTTTAGTGCCATGATCGACTTCTACAAAGCACGATACAATGAAGAATTAGAGGCTGTTTTAGACGATGGGGTAGAGTATGATGCAGATGGGTCTGGTACGATTACAGATTTTGAAAAGCAATCTCAGCACGTTAACAGGCTTGACAGATGAAGCTAACTCTTAAAGCTGATTCAAGAGCATTTAAAAAAGCGTGGAACAAACGCGGCAAGAATTTATTAGATAGCACAAAAAAGGCGCTACTAATAACAGCGTTTGCAGGAATTGACATTATCCAAGACCGAACATCGCGATCAAGAAGCTATAAAGGTTCGTTCTTTAAAAAATACAGCCCTAAGTATAAGAAATTCAGGCAAGAAAAGGGTAGAGGCTCCCGACCTGATTTACAGTTTACTGGGCAAATGTTCAGCAGTATGACAGCTATCTCGAACTCTCGTCAGGCAGAAATATTCTTTACAAGACCTATAGAGGGCAAGAAAGCAGAAGGGAACGATAAAAAAAGGCCGTTTTTTGGCTTTAGTAGACCAGAAAAAAATCAATTAACTAGGGTATTTGAAAGGAACTTAAAATGAGTATTAGAGAGGACATTGCGGCTAACCTTGTAACGACTTTAGCCAAAATAGTAACTCCTACGTCGGTTAAATACGTAACTAGGGAGCCGTTTGATTTTGATAGGTTATCAAACGCTCAATATCCTGCTATTCTAGTAAGAAGCGCAGATGAGGTTAAGGAAGATGCAACAATGACCACAAGGAGTGGCACAATAAATTATGAGTTAGTCTGTTTCGTAAAAGGGAAACTGTTAGACCAAGCAAGAAACAATATTATCGAGTCGGTTGAGGAAGGGTTAGAGGTTGACCGAACTTTAGGGAATAAGGCTGTAGACACGCAAGTAGTTAGCGTTGAGGTAGATGAAGGTTCAATTGCTCCTATTGGGGGGGTTATTATTACAGTTCGCGTCCTGTATTATTACGTTCGCGGAATTACTTAAAATTATTTAACTTAAAGGAAGTACAAAATGGCTATTAAATCAGGAATTGGTGGCATTATAAAAACCAACATAACCGGCTCAACGGTTGCGGTTGTTGGCGAAATAAAATCTTTTGCTTTTGACGGTACTGCAGACACTACTGAAACGTCTGTAATGGGTTCGGTAGCGAAAACCTTTATTACAGGGCTGAAAGGGTACACGCTTACGTTTGACGCTTTTTGGGACGAGGCTGACGCTCAGCAACTCCTTTTAGACGAAGGCGCAGATATTGATTTTGAATTGTATCCTACTGGAGCCGGTTCTGGTGAGACACTATTTACTGGTGGTGGAATCGTAACATCGCGTGCAATTAGCGCGTCTTTTGACGGAATGGTTGAAATGAGCGTTTCCGTTCAGTGTTCAGGTGCAGTAGTTGAATCGCAAGTATAATTGACTAGAGGGGATATATTGTGGGATTAGCTAAAGAGTTACGAGCGAAAAGGACTATTCAGTCCAGAGAGGTCGTTGTTCCTGAGTGGGGTGATAAGGATGAACCGTTCAAATTATATTGCAGACCAATAACTTGCTATGATTTGGACGTTTTACAAAAGAAGCATCCTAAGTTTTTACAAAATCAGACTATCGGGGCGATGGTTGATTTAATCGTGATGAAAGCAGTTGATGAAAATGGCGAGAAGTTATTTACTTCTGGTGAAGATCGTATGGATTTGATGGGTGAAGAAACTACCATTATTTCAGAAATCTCTTCTCAGATGTTCGCTGATATTGAGTCAGTTGAGGCACACGAAAAAAACTAACTAGCGATCACTCAAGAATGACAATGTTATCTTTGGCTGATCGCCTTCACAAGAGCATAGAAGAGGTTGAGCAAACGCCACTTACTCATATTAACGAGTGGGTGGCATATTTTAAATTATCTAGTGAGCGAAAAGAATGAAACCTATTAAAATAGCCATTGCAGGACTAGATAATACTGAACAAATGTTTGCTAGAATTGGTGCTAATTTCGCCAAAGTGGGAACAGCTACCAAGAAGCTACAGGCTCGATTCCCTAAACTAACTGCTAGTTTTGCCGCAGCATTCAAAGCACTATCAAGCACCATTAAGTCGATCGTTAAACTTGCCGGAGGCTTGTCTATCGCGTTCGGTCTTGCGTTTGCCGTAATCACCGTTCAAACCATGAAGTCTATAGATGCCCTCGGGAAAATGGCGTCTAAGATTGGCTCTACAGCCGGTGCGGTAGCAAAGCTAAACTTTGCCGCTGAACAAACTGGCGTCTCCGCTGAAACAATGAACATGGCGATGCAGAGATTCACTAGACGAGCGGCAGAGGCCGCGATTGGTACAGGTGAAGCTAAAGGCGCTCTAAAAGAATTAAACCTAAACGCAAAAGAATTAATTAAGCTGCCACTAGAAGAGCAGATGATTGCGCTGTCTAAAGCGTTTGAGAAAGTCGAAACCCCTGCGGATAAAGTTCGTTTGGCGATGAAGCTGTTTGACTCAGAAGGTGTTGCTCTTGTAAACACGTTAGGGAAAGGCGAGGCCGGTCTAAAAGCGATGTTTAGCGAAGCCGAAGCTCTTGGTCTAGTGTTATCAGAGGACGCAGTAGATGGAGTGGAGGCGGCTAACGATTCTGTCAATAAATTAAAGAAGCTCTTTGTTGGATTTAGTCGGCAAGCAGTATCAGCGTTCGCCCCGGCTATCGACGAGATTGCCCAAGCGTTAACTAGAGTTGGATTGTCTGCCGCCGATGGTGATGTAGCTAACGTAGGGCAGATTATAGCAAGCTCTATCGTGAGCGGTTTAGCCACAGTCATTAAAGCCATAGAATCAATGATGAACGTGCTTGGTGCAATGGCGCATGACATTAAACAAACATATCAAAACTTCTTCCCTGACGCGGAAATGAAGAAAGACAAGGATAGGCTAAACGAAATTGTTGGGATATTGGGTAGCCTTGAGCGCGGTAATTCAATCTCAGGAAAAGCTCTGTTCGCTGACATTCCTGCGCTTAAAAAAGAACTAGAAGAACTACGCGCAAAAATGGTCGAGGAAGAGTTCGTTCCGTTTAACTTTGACAAGCTAATAGAAAAGCTACTCCACATTCAAGCCATAATGGGAGATACAGCAGACGCGGCTTTTGAGCAGGGTGTAGCTCACTTAAACGAGCAAATGCTAAAAGGGATAATCACAGCCGAGCAGTTCACAAAAGCGTTTAACATCTTAAAGGACGAGCTTAAACCGTCAGGTGAGCCAACTGTTATTGATGAAATAATCACGATAGGTAATAGAAACCCTTTCCAAAGACTTATTAGCGCGGCTTTAGATTTTAAAGATCAGCTTGGATTGGCATTTAAGAACGTATCTGCGGCCGCGTTTGACTTTGACGCAAGCATGGACAGTGTAGTAACCGGAGCTATCGGAACTATCACGCAAGGGTTTACTGATGCCATAACAGGCGCTAAAGACTTCGGTACAGCGATGGCAGACATGGCGAAGAGTGTCATTGATTCGCTTATAAAGTTGTTCGTCCAATATATGATAGTCATGCCGTTGTTTGACATGATGTTCCCCGGAGTAAGGCCGGGTTCTGTAGCCGCTCCTTCAGTACCAGTAGTGGCCGCAATACCGGCAGTCGGAGGAACGCCACCACCATCGTTTGACGGAGGCGGTTATACTGGCAATGGCGCACGTAGCGGAGGCGTAGACGGAAAGGGTGGCTTTAATGCTATCCTGCACCCGAATGAGCAAGTCGTGGACTTTACTAAAATGGGTTCAAACTTTTCACGAAATACTAAAAATAAAAATGATGCCGTAGTCGTCAATCAAACTATTAATATCACAACTGGTATACAATCAACGGTCAGGGCAGAAATTGCCTCTTTAATGCCTCAGATAGCACAGGCCGCAAAAGGCGCAGTGGTAGACGCAAGATCGAGAGGCGGTAACTTTAGCAAAGCAATGGGAGCATAATTTATGCCTTTAGCATTTCCTAGCGTTGGCATACAGAATATGTCGTTGAGATTGAAGCGAACAGTGGCGGTTGCAGAGTCCCCTTTCACGCTAGACACTCAAGTATTTAAACATCAAGGCGCTCGTTGGGAAGCGGAAGTTACTCTGCCACCCTTAAAAGGAGCTAATGCATCCGTGATGGAAGCGTTTATTATTGGTCTTCAAGGCCGGTCAGGTACATTTACCTTTGGCAACCCTCTGCATACAAGTTCAGCCACAAGCACCACGTCGGGAATTACTGCGATCAGATCAGAAACTTTGACTACAACGTCAGGGGGTTCTGCAGTAGCCGCAGGAACATATTTTCAGCTAGGCGATTATCTCTATATTGTAACTGAGGCTAAATCAAGCGGTGCAGGGACGTTAAAATTCCAACCGCCACTGAGAGGCGCGATTGCTAGTGGTCAGGCTTTAGATTTTACGCTGCCTAAAAGTCTTTGGAGGATGCAATCAAATGATATTGGTTGGAGTATAAATCAAGCCAGTATTTACGGATTTAGCTTTTCATGTTGTGAGGCATTATGAGTAGAACATTAACGAGTGGAATGGCAGGAATTACTACTGACGCAGAGGTTCGCCCGGCTTATTTTGTGCGTATGATTTTTGATAGTTCAGTGTTAAATATGTGGTCAGGCGTTGGGGATATTACTTTTGGAGGTAACACCTATACAGGTACAGGCGATCTATTAAACATTAGCCAGATAACAGAGGTTAGTGAGCTTGAGGCGACCGGAATAAACGTAACCCTTACCGGGCTAAAATCTTCTTTCTTGGTTATTGCTAAAAACGAAGAATATCAGGGAAGGGCGCTTATTGTACATTTAGGCGCGTTTACATCGGCAGGAGCTTTAATTGCTGACCCTGTAATTGTATTCTCTGGGCTAATGGACACAATGACCATTACTGAGTCTGGTGAGCATTCCACAATTACAGTAGCAGTAGAAAACAAGTTAATCGCGTTTGAAAGAGCAAAGGTTAGGCGTTATACGTCAGAAGACCAAAAGATAGACCACCCTACAGACAAGGGCTTTGAGTTCGTAACCGCTATACAAGAAAAAGAAATCATATGGGGTAGACCTACTGGTGTCTCGCAAGGTGGAGGCGGTGGAAACTCTGGTAACCGAGGAGGCGCACCAACATATCAATATTAAAGGGGAATGTCATGTTATTTGCACACGAAAACTTATCAAGCGTACAAGAAGATATAAAACCATTACTAATCAAACACTGGGAATTGGTTGCATTAAATCAGGGCAAAATTAAGCTGAACCCGAATTGGGAAGAGTATGCCCGGCTAGATGCCGCAGGAAAGCTCAGAATATTTACAGCTAGAAATAAAGAGGAACTGGTCGGGTATTGTGTTTTGATAATCGGCCACAGCATTCACTACAGAGATCATATTTTTGCTAATAATGATGTGACTTTTGTTCTTCCCGAACATAGATCGGGCGCTACAGGTTATCATCTGCTAAAATTTGCAGAAGATTACTGTATAGACAATAACGTATCACTGTTAAATATAAATACGAAGGTTCACATTCCTTTTGATAAGCTACTTTTAGGAATGGGGTTTGATTTAATAGAGCGCATATATTCTAAATATTTAAAATAAAGGTTAAACAATGGGACTCTCATTAATAGCAGGAATCGCGGCATCGGCATCAACGGCAATAGCCGCAGGGACTATCTTTAGTTGGGCGGTTGCCGGTATGTTTGCTCTTGGCGCAGGGCTATCAATGGTTTCTCGCGCTTTAATGCCTAGCCCTACCATGAGCGCACAAATGGGCGGTCTGTCTGTCACCACAAGGGATGCCGCGCACTCAAGGAAAATAATCTACGGTCGTGCTAGAATTGGCGGCAACATTGTCTATTTGGAATCCACCGGAACAGATAATAAATACCTCTGGCTTGTCGTTGCCGTTGCCGGGCATGAAATTGATGCTTATGAAAGTGTCTGGTTTAACGACGAAAAAATATATGACGGTTCTAATTACCTTAATAATTGGGGCAATGTAGTTGATATCTCGTTCTATACAGGAAATCAAACTGCGGCCGATTCTGATCTAGTATCTGCATCCGACGATAAATGGACAGCTGACCATAAATTATTAGACACTGCGTATATGGTTCTCAAGTTAACGCATGACGTTGACAAATTTACGAGCGGTCTACCTAACATATCCACTATTATCAGAGGGAAAAAGGTACTTGACCCAAGCAATAACTCAACTGCATGGTCACAAAGCCCGGCGTTATGCACGTATGATTATTTGCGTAACGCTAAATACGGTCTAGACGAAACAGCGGCTAACATTCTTACTTCTTCGGTTATAGCGGCTAACATAATATGCAATCAAGACATACCTTTAACAGCCGGTGGTAATCAGAAAAGATACACGATAGACGGAGTAGTTGACAGCGCGGACACGATACAGACTAACATCGAAAGAATGCTTGGCTCTATGGCCGGTCGTTTAATTTATTCGGGAGGTAAGTTTGAGGTTCATGCCGGTTCTTATGTCGCACCTTCGTTTACCGTAGACGAATCACAATGCGTTGGCGAGATCTCTGTCCAGACAAAACAGTCCAGAAGGAACGCATATAATGGCGTAAAAGGAATATTCCTTTCTGAAACTGATAATTATGTCCTCGCTGACTACCCGGCACAGGTATCAAAGACGGTTGCCGGGTCTTTTGTCGAGGGCAAGCGATACAAAATACTAGTTATTAACAACACTGACTTCACAGCTATCGGTGCGTCTGCTAACACTGTAGGCGTTGACTTTACCGCTACAGGAGTAGGGTCAGGAACAGGAACAGCATCCTTATTCTTGGCGCAAGACGTTGACTCGATGTTCTTGGACATGGCTCTGCCGTATACTACTAACCATGTTCGCGCTCAGAGGCTCGCTAAGCTCGCCTTACTGCGATCACGACAGCAAGAGTCCATTGTTATACCTTGCAACCTAAGTGCGCTTAGATTCAAAGTAGGAGACAATATCAATGTCACTAATATCCGGTTAGGTTACTCGTCAAAAATCTTTGAAGTAGTCGGTTATGAAATGGACTTTTCATCAGACGGTCAGATCGTTGTAAATGTTCAGGCGATAGAAACTGCAAGCGCGATTTGGGATTGGTCGGCAAGTGACGAGGACGTCTTTCTTGGTGCAGGAGAGGTTGAACTTTATGACGGAAAGGTCGCTACGCCTCCTACGAATATAAGCGTAACAAGCGATAGTTTCTTGGCTGACGATGGTACGTTTAATTCGCAGTTTAAAGTCTCATGGACGAACGCGGATGATGCATTTACTGATAGGTATTTAGTGGAATGGAGGATAGGCAATTCTGGCGCTTATTTTTCCATGACTACAAAATCAAGTCCTTTTCAGATAACTAATCTTGTAAACGATGCTGTCTATAACGTCCAAGTAAAAGCGATTAATGAGCTTGGCGTAACTAGTGCGGCCTTGACCGCGACACCTACAGCGGCTAAAGACACGACTCCTGCCGGCGTTCCAACTAATCCATCGGCACAAGGTGAGTATCGCCAAATTACAGTGTCATGGACTAATCCATCAAACACAGATTTAAAATTTGTAGAGGTGTTTAGGTCTGATACCGTAGGAGGGACTTACAATTATGTAGGAAATGGCGACACTTCTTTTATTGATACTGATTTAGATACCCCTAGAGAGTATTTTTACAAGATTAGATCAGTTGATTTTACGTTTAATAAATCAGCATACGCGGCTATTGTTAGCGCAAAATCTAAAAACGTCAATATTACTGCGCCTGATAATCCTAACGTAACTATATACGATGGTGATTCTGGGTTAGCTCCCTCAATCACAAGTGCTAGAGCAACGGTTCTTACAAACACAAGTACGTTTTATTTAAAGCAAGATTACAAAGAATCGTTAAAGCTACACCTGTCTTATCCAGTAGGGGCATTAACATCTGGTTCTGTATCAGGTCAGGCTAATGCCATTAACTCAACAATGGCAGATTTTAAATTCCAAGTCTTTCATGCACCGACTAGCGACGCCTCTAACTTTACACAATTAGGCGCAGATATAATTTCTGTTAGAAGAACAACGACAGGCCAATTAATTAGCAATTACTTTGTTAAAACAACTGATTTAGGCAGTGGAAACTTTAGGGCTGATTTACAGACTCAATCTCAAGTGCAAGGCTTGTTTAACAGCTTAGATGGTTCTAGTTTAGGCATTATTGATGATAACTATAACCTAAGAGAAACCCTAGTTGCTTATGATTTCCCGGCCGGTGAATACGTTTTTAAGGTTGTTGTTACAGTCACTAATGGTTCGGCATCAAGCTACCCATCAACCGGTAGTCCATCCGCTACTTTAAAAAGGTCGGTTGATGCGGTTGGTTATGAGCAATTTACAAAAACCGGGTTTACGTTTGCCTTAAAACCGTTGTATCAGCCAATAACTATTTTTAAAGAAGCAGGAAGCAACGAAATAGTTAGGCTGAGTGAGGGCGCAGACACTCTTGAGCTTTCGGCAATTAACAGCAGTGGCGTTCCTGTCCAATCGTTTGTTGGTGGAGGCGGTTCATCAACAACAACGTGGGGCGCAAGGATACAGTTTGACGATGATCTTGATACCTATACTAACGGTGATATTGGTCAATTCCAAATAGGCATAGACAAGAGTGGAACTCATTTATCTTTAGGCACAGCACCTAGTGGGGGTGGATACTCAAGAGGGTTAAATCCAAGTCTTTCAGAGTTAAGAATATCTAGTGGTAGAACCGATATTAAAGGCACGCTGTATCTGAATGGCGTAGCCGTAGGAACAGGCTCGGGAAGCATATCTAATGTAATAGCAGGGACTAATTTAAACGGTGGTGGCACTAGCGGAGCAGTAACTCTAAACCTAGATAGCACGATTTCTGGCAACCATACGTTCAGCAATAATTTAGTTATTGGCGGCAACCTTACTGTCCAAGGCACAACCACAACCGTTGATACTGATAATCTAAACGTCAAAGATAAGAATATTACATTAAATTATTCTACTGGTAATTCATCATCTAGTGCTAACGGTGCAGGAATAACCATTCAAGATGCGGTTGATGCTTCAAATAACGCTACTATTTTATGGAACACTTCTGGCGATAAGTTTGATTTTAGCCATAAATTAACTGCACCTAGCCTTGATGTAGGTGGAAACATTGCCGTAACTGGAACCGTAGACGGAGTAGACATAGGAGCAAGGAATGGCGTATTAACTACGACTACCAACACAGCTAACTCAGCTAATACGACAGCTAATGCCGCACTGCCTAAATCGGGTGGCGTAGTCACAGGGTATCTTGATCTAACCAACAGTACCCCATTTATTAGAATGACTGAAACTAATGTCACTAACACCCCAACGTGGTGGGTTGGTGGTGATAGTGGTAACTTCAGTATACGACTCAATAATACTGGGGCTTACCCCTTATCTATTACGACAAACTCCACTAACAATGCTGTGTCTGCAATTTCGTTAGGGTACGACACAACCATATCAGGAACCCTAACAATGGGTTCTAATGCGATTTCTAGTTCAGGCACTATCTCTAGTGGGGCTATTACCTCAACTGGTACATCCACCTTTGGCCGCATTTTAACAGGGCTTGGAACTGTCGCAAGTCCTGCACTTCAAGTTGGAGATAATGATTCTGGGCTTTATGATTCTGGTGCGAACATGATTGGAGTCGCGCTTGGGGGTGTTTTAGAATACGACTTTCAGCCCACGCAACTCGATCTGAAAGCTAACAACCTGATTGGAGTTGGCACTATCTCATCAGGCGTCATTACTTCAACTGGAACATCTTTATTTGATCGTATACAAACAGGACTTGGCTCTGTAGACAGCCCTGCCGTTAAGGTTGGAGACCCCGACTCTGGGCTTTATGATTCTGGTGCGAACATGATTGGAGTCGCGCTTGGGGGTGTTTTAGAATACGACTTTCAGCCCACGCAACTCGATCTGAAAGCCAATAATTTAACTGGAGTTGGCACTATCTCTAGTGGGGCTATTACATCATCAGGAACAGTAACCGCACCCATAATAAATTACACTAGCTCGCTTCAGTATAACGGCACAACATTGTTGGACAACAACCGTAACCTGACAAACATCGCTACAATCTCTAGTGGCGCAATTACAGTTAAGAACGGCTCAACGGCTAATATTTCTATAAGTCCTACATCATCAGGCGGTGTCCTAAATGTAAGAAATTCAAGCGGCACTTCAGTTGTCGTTATGGATGGAAGGGGAACGCCCTTCATTGATGTTACTGGAGTTCTAAAAGTTGGCGGCACTACAGTTATAGATGCTAGTAGGGTAGTCACAGCCAGTAGATTTGTACAGTCTAGTAGTTCGGGCAATAGTTTCTATGGAGCAGAATTTACTCGCAGTGGTTCAGGAACAACAACGCCAGATATTTGGGGAGTTAATAACACACTTGTTCTTGGAACTTCCTCTTCTGTCGAGGCGGTTGGTTTTAGTGGTGCAAATGCACAGTTTTATGGAACTATTACTAGTGGGGCTATAACTAGTAGTGGCGCAGTTCGTGGAGCTTCCTATATGGTTGGCGGCACTACAATAATTGACGCTAGTAGAAACATAGCCAACGTAGGCACTATCTCTAGTGGAGTTATTACTGCAACCGCTGATGCTGACGCTTTAAAGATTTACACCGCAAACAATGGTGCAGGAGCAGACATAGAATTTAGTGATCAGGGAAGTCGCGCACAAAAAGGGCGTATTACGTTTTTTCATAGTGATGGTCAATCTTATGGTTCTGGCAGTTCTTTCGTGCTGTCAACAACTGAGGCAACGCATACCGTCTTAGCTGATGGGAAGCTAATGTTTAAAGAAGGGCTATATATTAAACCTTCTAGCGGCACTGGTGCAGGAACTTTGTTAATAAGCTCGTCAGGCAATCTATCCAACATTGGCACTATTTCTAGCGGCGCTATTACATCTAGTGGTAACGTAACGGCATTCTCTGATGAACGCCTAAAAGCAAACGTAAAAACGCTAGACGGCAAGAAAGTATTATTAATGCGTGGTGTGTCATTTATTAAAGATGGTGAAGATGGTTCTGGCGTTATTGCTCAAGAGTTGGAAAAGGTTGCACCTGAACTAGTACACGATGGAGAAAAATATAAATCTGTAGCTTACGGAAACATTACAGGCTATCTTATAGAGTTAGCAAAAGAGCAGCAAAAAGAAATAGATGAACTTAAATTATTAGTTAAACAATTGCTGGAGAAATAGAATGGCGATTACAAAAACACAAGTATTGCAACGAGCAGAAACATACCCGACGATGACACCATCGGCTGACCCTGCAACAAACGAAGGAAACCCAACTATCATGGTCGTTATGGAGATTACTTTTGACGATACAGAAGACGCTGAACTTCCTGCAGTTTCTAATCATGTTTTGCACCTGAGTAGGTATGACGGTCAAGGAAGCCCAACTGACGTCACTGGACTAGTTCAAATAGTTCAAGATATTTGCGCGGCAATCTGGAAGTAAAATGGCAACAATTAATGTTACGGTTTACCAAGAATCTAACGCTGTCCTAGTAGTTGGGGGGGGTACTTCTGGTAGCCGTATAAATATTGAAGCAGGGGATACTCTAAGTATTGTCCATAATGCTTTTTTAAGCGGAGGCGGCAATATAACCGTTTCCGGCTTTAGCACTAATCAGTTTACGTCTGCCTCAAATTTAGTCCTTGCGGAAGGTGCAACCGGTACTAGAGTAATTAAATCTAGTCCTACTTTAGCTAATGTTAATATTACTTGTGCAGAATCAGGTTCTTCTAACGGCACAATATTTTTAGCGGTTACTGGCGCTGACAATACACCTAACGCATTTAGTCTTGGTGTTAACCGTATTGCAAACCCTTCTGAGCAGACGTATTTTGATGCTGTTACAATCACAGGAATCGACGTTGCAGTTACGGCAAGCGTTTCAAACGGTCAGGTCGCCCTGCAGTCAGGTACTTCCGCAGAAAGAACCTTTGGCTCGTCTAAAACGATAACTAACAACGATATTGTTTTAACTAGAGCGACAGCCCCTAGCGGATATTCCCAATCAAAGACAATTACATTATCAGTCGGCAATACGTCTGATGCCGCTACGCTGTCAACACCAAACAACCCGGCTACTGGAACTCAAATTAACCTTGGGATTTCATCAGGCACAATTAGCATGGATAATATGCTTGATTTGTTTATGGGTCAGTCTCAAAGTTTCTGGAATTACACGCGCGTAAGTGATATGGGAAGCCTGTATAAAGGGGGTTCTTACGTTCCTAACATTTCAGCAAATTCGTCAATCCCTACATCTGGAGCAATAGACTTTTCCGATTATTACGGATGCGCGACTACTTTCTACGTGTCTACTTTGCCACCTAACAAGGCTACTTTTAGAGACACTAACGCCAATCAATTAACAGGTCAATTATATTGGGAGTTGGGTGTAGATTGGGACATTGGGTTTGGAGTTGGGCAACGGTACAATACCGAAATTTATTATGTTGTCACACAAAACATAGGGTCTGTCACGGTCAATGGAGGCTCTAATAGCTACAGCATTAACAATAAATCTATCAGCCTGTCTAAAACTGTAAGCGCGAACACTGAATCGTTCAACTCAGGGTTTATAACCATTTATTATAGATCATTAGTAGATAATAATGTGACCGGAACGACTGTAATGAACTACGCGATTAACTTCTTCGGGCCATAGAATTTTACAATCTTAAGTTTTATCTGTAGAATATTTAACTAAATTAACTAACTAACTTTAAAGGCACAAAAATGGGCAAGAAAAAAACAACCCCCATTACGATAAACGATGTAGATTATACTTTTGAAGATTTAACAGCAGAGACACAAGCGTTAGTTAATCACGTTGCCGACCTAGACCGGAAAATTCAGTCAATGCAGTTTAATTTAGACCAGTTAAATGTCGGTCGTGAAGCGTTTATGAATCTGCTAGCAAAAAGTTTAGAAGAATCCGACGTTGAACTCGTGGACTGACATGGCTACTGTAAAGGAAGCACTACTCAAACTAGAAGCGCACGAACGAGAATGCGCTGTCCGTATGGAATCAATAGACTCTAAATTCTTTAGCATCGATAGGCGGCTCAATGAGACTACAATAGCCACAAGACATATGTCTCTAATGTTGTGGGGCGTCTACCCTCTTATCATTGGCCTATTCTTAATAGATAGGCTAGGCGCAGGAGCAATATCTTGATTGAACTTGTAAAACCTGTAGCGGAATTACTTACTCGGTGGATTCCTGACGCTGATACGAAGCAAAAACTGGCTTTTGAGATTGCAACAATGTCAGAAAATCACGCTCAAGAATTAGCGATAGAACAAATAAAACTTAACACTGCAGAGGCAAAAGGTAATTGGTTTCAAAGTTCTTGGAGACCGGCTACGGCTTGGGTATGTGTTATAGGCATGGCTGTTAACTTCCTGATCTCCCCGATTGCCGTTGGATTTGGTGCAACAATGCCGCAAGCAGATATGTCTGTTATGATGCCTGTCTTAATGGGTCTTTTAGGTCTTGGAGGATTGCGGTCTTTTGAACGAACAAAAGGAATAGAAAAATAATGGCAAAGTCGACTGCTAAAAAAATAGAAGCTAAAAAGCCAGTAGTTTATTTTCGACCGAAAGAGCTTACGTGTAAATGCGGTTGTCAAAAAAATGAGTTTAATGCGGATTTTCTTAAGCTGCTTAGAAAGATCAGAATAGAGTGCGATTTTCCTTTTCCGTTAACATCTGCTTATCGTTGCTCTAATCATCCCGAAGAAGCAAGCAAAACAAGCACAGGAGCGCACCCACAAGGAAAGGCAGTAGATGTGTTATGTTCGGGCGAAAGGGCTTTAAAACTACTTGAGGTGGCTTTAAAGCATGGGATACGAAGAGTCGGGGTAAGTCAAAAAGGCAGGTCCCGGTTTATTCACCTTGACGATGGTGAAGATTTGCCGAAACCTGCCCTCTGGAGTTATTAATCTCAAGCATCAATTCCTGAAAGGTCAGAAATCAAGTCATATAAATCAGGATAAATAAATTCATAAATGTGCAGATCTAGGGCTTTGCAGATTAGTTCTATGGTGTGAAGTTTCATATTACTGTTTAACCTCCACCGTAACACTTGCTGTCGTGTTGTTCCTGTAGCTCTGGCTAAATCTGCGCTACTGACTCCCAATCTTGACTGCACTTTTTTTAAGCAGTCGCCTGCATGTATACGTTCCATTATTTTTTCTCCTTTACCCATTTATTCCCAAGTATCAGGAATTGCATTTTTCTCCAAAACCAATTTGGCTCACAACCTTTTAAGGGTGTCCAGACCATCCTGACGCCTTTATCGACTCCGAAGAGGTAGCATGTCCATTCTGACCTTTCAGTCATCTTTATACTGCAATCTCCGTAATGATTTTCCATTAGAACGGTATGTCGCTATCGTCAAAGTCTGACGCTTGAGGTGCGGCTTGAGGTGCGGCTTGGGGTGCGGCTTGGGGTGCGGCTAGTGAGTTTGCCCCTTCACTGCGAGGTAACTGGATATCGTTTACAATACAACACACTTGTTTGTATTTAACACCTTCCTTTTCCCATTCCTCAACATCAATAGACCCGGTAACAGTTAAAAGCACTCCCTTCTTGATAAAGGGTGCTAATTTTTCGGCTCTATCATTAAACATCTTACAAGTAATCCATGAGGTTTTTTTGTTATCTCCCCATCCTGACGTTGATGCAATGTTAAATTTACCGATTGATTTACCGGCAGGAGTGACACGAATCTCCATGTCTGCTCCCACGTTTCCTGCAACTACTAATACATTTACGCTCATACTAATTTCTCCACATTTAATTTAATTTGGTTTACGGCTTTATCTATCTCAAATTCCATCAGCCGCATGTAGTCTTCATCAGGGTAGACGCGAACTAATACCGGGGCTGTCTTAGGGTGATACGCAAATATGTCCCACCACTTCGCGCCAGTCACAAGTAATGAGCCTTGCAACTGCTGATAATACGCTTTCACTAAACTATGGTTGTCAAGTAAATATCCCGTCATAGTGGTAAGCGCAGGACACTTTATCTCAAGGCCAGAAAAATCAATCAACATTTCCTCGCCCTCAAACTCAACGTCCCCAAAGATGATTCCATCAGGAGAGCAGCCATAATTCTCTTCATCGTCCTGCATAAAGCCAAACTCGCCAACCACCTGATCTGTAATTATAGAATATGCTTCCCTTGCAACTGGCTCTAACTCTATCCCCCTTCGCATGTGTTCGTTTTGGAATGAGGGTTCTATTTCGCCAGTGATAATCTCAGAGGTAAGCTTCTGTATATACTTAGCCGCTGAACTAGAAGGTTTACCGGTGTAGGTAATTAAATCCCCGAACCTACTCGCAGAGGGCTTTCCTCTACGAGCTTCAAACCATTCAGGCGTACCCTGTACTATTTGCTCAGTGTTCATATCGCAACTCCTGTCAAAATTTTAACGTCTGCATCGTTTCGTTTGTGTATAGGCATATCATGGAAACTTAGTTTCTCTTCTGCAAAATTTAAAAACATTTTGTAGCGATCATGTGCCTTCATTGAACAACCAACTGACTGTAATTGAGGGTTGTTTATTTGATAATGATAAAAAGCACTGAGCCGTTCCAAACTACTTTCTAGGTGGCTAAGAATAGTTCTGTTCATTGGTTGGTCTTCAAGCATACAAATGTATTCGTATATTGCCATTAAACTTCCAACGTCTTTGCCTCTAAAAACCATTAGAGGTTCATCGTCGGGCAACTGGTATCCGTCTTCATGGAACATTTTGCCGCCTTTGGGTGAGTATTTCGGGTCACCGCCACTCATTTTCCTGCGATCTCTTTGCCGACTTCTGCAAGCTGATCGTCTGACAGCTTAGTTGAGATTAGCTCAAGTTTCTTATTCAACATAGCTTGAGCAACGTCAAAACTAGAAGAGGGCATGTAGTGCAGTTTATGTATCTGGAAGTGAGCCAAGAACCGCGCCTCGTCCGTTGTAGTAATAACCATTAATTCTTCAAGGGCAGTTAATTGCAAGCCATTGATAACTGTAGGTTCTGGAACAGTACCGCCAGATTCGGGCAAGTCTTCCCCTGCATAAATATAATGGCCTAATCCAAAAAGGCTAAAACATTTAGTTAGACATCTCATTTTAGCCGTATTAATTGCGAACTTATCAGGATTTGGGATAGCCTTATTTTTGTAATCCATGACCGGCAACCACATATGTCGAACCATCGTTTCCTCGCCCCTGTAAAGATTAACAATGCAAGTAACCTCCACCGTCCCAGTGGTTATGCATTTATCTTGTTCAAACGCATAATCCAACTCAGGATAATTTTTCATCATTATCCCATAAGCCCAAGCCCAAGACAGATAAGACAACTGCCCTTTTTTTTCAGTGTGATCTTTGACGCTAATTTCTGATAATGCGTCCCATACTTCTTTAGAAAAGCTCATTTTAAACCCCTTAATTGTA
>Ga0307996_1000114_pt1 | contig 22129 bp, 14 predicted proteins | sample Davwhametageno35_FD_203143 | JGI IMG/M metagenome (GOLD analysis project Ga0307996, IMG submission 203143) | Marine microbial communities from Davis Island wharf, Antarctic Ocean - #35 | ecosystem: Environmental > Aquatic > Marine > Unclassified | place: Antarctic Ocean: Davis Island wharf...
TGTCAATCCCACGAAAAGAAGCTTTTATTCCTGCTACATCACCATCAAATAAGATAGTAATGTTAGGCGTGTATCTTTGTATCAGTTTTATCTGTCCTTCGGTAAGAGAAGTTCCAGAAGAACTTACCACATTCTCAATCCCTCTTTGAGACATAGAAATAACATCTGTGTATCCTTCTACCAGCAAGCATACATTCTTTTTTACAATGGATTGTTTTGCATAATAAAGTCCATACAACACCTTACTTTTGTTGTACAGTTCAGTCTCTGGAGAATTGAAATACTTGGCTGTTTTTTTATCGTTTGTTAGGATTCTCCCTCCAAAAGCAATTACTCTTCCAGTAATGTTATGGATAGGAAACATAACTCTTCCTTTAAAAAAATCAAATCGCTTTTTTGGCTCTCCTTTTGTAAGTCCTGCTTTTAACAAAAATTCCTCTTTGTAACCTGCTTTTATTGCAGAAGAAGTAAAACTATCCCACTTACTAGGGTTATATCCCAATTGAAATTTCTTAATCGTTTCTTCCGTATAGCCCCTTTCTTTGAAATAGGACAAGGCGATTGATTTTCCTTCGTCCGTATTTAGTAACTGGTCCGAAAAGTATTTTTGAGCATATGAATTTACAATCTGTAAAGATTCTCTACTCGACTGAGCTTGAACTTGCTCTGGAGTCTGTTCTTTTTCCTCAATCTCAATGTTATACTTTTTTGCTAAATATCGCAAAGCTTCAGGATACGTCATTTGCTCGTGATCCATCATGAAGTTTACTGCATTTCCTGCTTTTCCACACCCAAAACATTTGTAAATTCCTTTGGTAGGTGAAACCGTAAACGAAGGTGTTTTTTCATTATGAAAAGGGCAATTCCCTATCATGTTAACTCCTCTCTTCTTGAGTGTTATGTAATCTTGAATGACTTCCTCTACACGTGAAGATTCAAATATTTGCGCTATAGTATCTTGTGGTATCATATAAATTGAAGAACAAAGGTAAGAAATTATGCTGTGATATCATTCTTGTATTTGAGTTTCCAATTTGATGTTTATTTTTATTAATTTTAACCATGAAAATAAATTTCAAAAACATACTCCCGGTATTTATCATCTGTTTTTTCGGAATCCTTTTTCATTACCAACACATGAATGATTTTCCTTCGCACATTCATTCGTGGGCGCAGAGTGATAGATATGCTATTTCTAAAAACTTTGTAAATAACGGACTTAATTTATTTGAGCCAGAAACGTATTTGATGAATCCGCAATTTCCTCATTTTTGGGAAGTTCCAAATAAAGAGAGTATCACTTCAGTAGATTTCCCTATTCACGATTATATACCTGCCGTGTTTATGAAAGTTACCGGAATTGACTCTCCGTGGGTGGTTCGTTTATACAATTTATTGTATAGTTTTCTCGGACTTTTCTTTTTGTATAAGTTGGCCTTGTTTTACCTCAAAAATGAGATAAAAGCTTTATTCATATTAATTTTTGCTGCTACTTCACCCGTTTTTCTTTTTTATCAAAATAGTTTTATTCCTTCTATTCCTTCTTTGGCAAATGCTATTATAGGTGTTTATTTCTATGCCAAATATTCAGCCAATAATAAAAACAAAAACTTCAATTTAGCTCTTCTTTTTGGTACAATAGCTGGATTGAGCAGAACTACTTTTATTATTCCTTTAATCGCAATTTTGTGTGTTGAATTTGTGCAAATTATTAGTAGAAAATCATCTCTTAAACCTAAATTTATTCCTGTATTAATCTCTTTTTTTACTTTGTTTGGCTATTACATTTACAATAAATATTTGAGAAGTTTGTACGGCTCAAGCTTTCTTGACACACTAATGAATGCTGACGATATTGAATCTTTTATCACCAAAATAAAGCTGTCTATTGATAGCTGGGGAACGCAATATTTTTCTAGTTTTCATTATTCCATTTTAACTGCTCTTGTTATTTCTTCAATTCTTTTCTACTTATTTAAAAGACAAAAGAAAACAGTCGAATTACAGAAGTTTAATTTCTATATTATTATCCTTATCCTTGGGAATATTTTCTTTCTGATTGCCATGGCACATCAATTCATTCTTCATGATTATTATTTCTTAGATTCCTTTTATTTACCTTTTGTTTTACTCCTTATTTCATTACTTAGTTTTGTTCCGAATCCTAATGTAAAATGGGCTAAAATTTCATTTGCTTTACTAATTTTAGCCATTGGTTTTGTTTTTGCAAAAAACGGAGTTAATTCGCAAAGAGAACGATACACTTACAAGTTTTGGGAAGAGGGAGAATTTGTAATAGAAAATTATCAAATGGCTGAGGAAGCACTTATTTCTTTAGGCTACGAAAAGGATGCAAAGGTTTTGATTTTTGAATCCTTTGCACCTAATTTACCTTTTTTAGTAATGGATCGAAAGGGGTTTACTATAACGGCAAACAGAATCTCAACCATAAACAAAGCTTTGAATTGGGACTATGATGTCATTGTGATTCAAAACGAACAATTTGTCTCAACTATTCTTCCAACTTATCCTGGAATTATTAATAAAATGACCAAAATATGGGGAAACGACAGAATTACAATTTGTAAACTAAAAGAAAACAACCTTAGTTTTAATTCCTTTTTTGAGCTCGACAAAAAAAAAGCTCTTATACAATCTTATGTAAACATAGCTAATAGAGACACTTCTTCTTGGCAAAATACTGTTCGTACAATTTTGGGAGATTCATCTTCTGCAATATTAATCAAAAGTAAAAACGGACCTGTCTTTTCAAGGCAAACATCTAACTTTTTTAAAACCGAAAAAACAGTGTTTTTTGAAGGGAAATTCAAACTCCCTAAAACACATAACACCACTATAACAATATCTGTTAGCAACCAAAAAGGAGAAAATTTATATTACAAGATAAAAGATTTAAAAAACCTTATACCGACTAATAAAAAATGGAATACAATGCGATTGTGGCTTAATATTCCAGTAATAAATGAAGAGTTTTTGGAGTTTAAATTATACATCAACAATCGATCAAAAAGCACTATTTATTTGGATGATTTATCGATTAGACTGTTTGAAACAAGCGACTAATTATTTAGTCTAGAAGTTTTTTTGATCTCATTTATAAGCAATTGCTTAGAGTCTTCATAAGACTCAATTACTAAGTAATTTCCACCTCCCAAATTTGCAATGCTTTGCATTTCCTCTGCATTTTCGGGTTTGTTCTTTATTCCTAACACTGTAATCCCAATTCCTCTTTGGAAGTTCTTTGTTACTAGCCTATCTAAATTGGTTGCTCCCCTATTAAATTTACCGTCTGTAGCCATAATTACCTGGTTGTTTCCTCCTTCAATATAGTTTCTCTTTGCTTGTTTGTAAGCCAATTTCATCCCATCACCACCTGCTGTAACACCCTGTGCTCTTATCGCTTGTATTTTTTGAATCAACAGCTCTTTTTCACTTCCCGAAGTTCCATCCAAAATAACTTTAGAAAAAGTAGAATAAGAAATCAAAGTAATTCTATCTTCTGGTCTTAATCCATTTACCATTTCAATTAACGAAGCTTTCAGCAGATCTAATTTTCCTTCTTTATTCATTGATGTTGAAACATCTAACAAAAACACAATGTTGTTTGATTTATAAAATAGTTCAATAGGAATTTCTTCAGCAACAACCAATGCTTCTTCTTTCAATAATGGAATCGTATCTACTAATGATAAAGTAATTGGCTTTTCAATTACTGACTCTTTCTCCTCTATGACAACTACTAGCTCTTCAACCAGCAAGGCAATAGGCCCTTCCTCTACAATCACTTTTGGCTTATCAAGATAAACCAAAATAGAATCATTCCTTTTATTAATATACTTAGGAAACTCTGAGCCAATGTATTTATTTGCATCTATTACAAAATAATACAACCCAATTAAAGCAGAAGTTTTTACAACTCCTCTTCCGTTTGTTTTTTCTATTTGAGATACCGTACCATTCGTTACAAAAGTGATGGAAGCATCTTTTATTGGTTCACCCGTTTTTCTATCCAAAACAGTAGCAGTAAAATCAAAGACTAGAGTTTTTTCTACATTTTTATTATCAAAACTAGGACAAGCCAACCCCATTGAATTATCTATCTCTTTCACATATCCTTGAATCGAAAACTCAAAAGGCTCTAAGCTGTTGCTTAAGTATATAGGGATGTAAATTTTAAACTTACCTGTTTCAATTGGGTTAAATTTTATCCTTATCAACAAAAGGCTATCTGGCATTATAGATTTGGAAGAAACCAAACTTTTAATTTCTCTGCCGTGTTTTATTCTTAATAAATATACTTTTTCACCTGTGGTATTTCTAAATTTAATGTCCACTACCCTAGAATCTCCCGCTTTTATATCGCCAAAATCGTGTTCTATTTTATCAAACCCAAATTGGGAAAGCCCGGATTGGGAAACAAAAATTAATAAAATTGTTAATAAACGCATAGTCAAATTTAACTCAAAGTAATGGTAATATATTGTAATACATTCAATAATTGAGCCAATACTATTGGATTAATATACGGATGAAGAAAAGCTTAAATTGCTTCTCTTTCTAATTTCGTTAAATCTTTTATCAGGATTCTTTTCCCTTCTATTCCAATAATTTCTTCTTTATTAAAATCAGAAATAGTTCTAATAGCAGACTCTGTAGTTACCCCAGCTATGTCGCCTATCTCTTTTCTAGTCAAAATTGAATTAAGAGCATTTGTATTTTCATTCACGCCAAATTTATTAGAAAGCAACAAAAGAGCTTCGGCAATTTTTTCTCTGACCGATTTTTGAGCCATATTCACAACCTGCTTTTCTGATTGTCTTAAATCATTTGCAAGCATTTGAATTACTTTCATAGAGAAATCTGGATTCTCTTTCAATAAATTAAAAAATGCTTCTGAAGGGATTTTAAACAACTTAGTTTCCTCAATAGCAGTAGCTGATGCTGTATAGCTTTCATTGTTTAACAAAGACCTGTACCCAATTAGATCTCCAGCAGAGGCTAATCTAGTTATTTGTTCTTTTCCATTTACCCCATACTTATGGATTTTCACTATCCCTTTATATACCACATAAAGTGCTTTAGGATAACTTCCTTCACTAAACAAAACTTCTCCTTTTTTATAGGAATTGTCTATTTCTTGAAGTCTCAAAGAAGCTATTTGCTCCCTCGAAAGTTCACTAAACATACAGAAGTGTGTTCTTGGAGTATTTGTTTTAAATTCTTGCATGGATTAATTTACACTACAAAAATAGACATATTTTTATTAATAGTCCAATTCTTGCAATTTATAATAATCCTACAAAAGTTGATAATTTGTTAACATTATTATCGCAATACAATTTTAATATGTAGTACTTTCGTTTTGAATATTAAACCAAATTATACAAAATGAAAAAAATTTTACTTTCAATAGTTTCATTACTATCCTTTTCTGCTTTAACTGCTCAATGTTCCGAGTTATTCATTTCTGAATACGTGGAAGGCTGGTCAAACAACAAAGCAATAGAAATTGTTAACCCAACAAACGCTTCAATCGATTTATCCTCTTATGAACTAAGAAGATACTCAAACGGTTCAAGTTCTGCTGATCCAACTACAAAAAGAATTGCTCTTTCTGGAAATTTAGCCGCTTATTCGGTGATCGTATTTGTAATCGACAAAAGAGATTCTACAGGAACTGGTCAAGAAGCTCCTGTTTGGGATACGCTTCAAAACCAAGCAGATGTTTTCTTATGTCCGAGTTACACAGTAAATAATGTAATGTATTTTAATGGAAATGATGCTATTGCACTTTTTAAAGGAGCAACAGTAGTAGATGTAATTGGGAAAGTTGGTGAAGACCCTGGAACTGTTAATGGGACTACAAGTAGTTCTGACAAACATTTCGGATGGCCTCTAATTTCAACTTCTGGAGATTCTACAGCATGGACAAAAGATCACGTATTAGTTAGGAAATTTAACGTGACTCAAGGAGATGTAAATGCTTTAGACGTTTTTGACCCAAGAACAGAATGGGATTCTTTATCTCCACTTAATTTCTCAAATTTAGGAGAACACTTTTGTAACTGTGGGAGTCTTGTAGGAAACAAAGAAATTGAAAAAGCTGAAAAATTTCAAGTCTTTCCTAACCCTTCAAATACTGGAATGGTAACAATAAAAGCTTCTTCTATTCCAACAACAATCTCTGTATTCTCTATACTTGGGGAAATAGTAGAAGGAACAAATACTGAATCAACTACAATTAGAATAAACACTTCTGAATTGACAAAAGGAATTTATTTCGTTTCATTGTCATTCGAAAATGGACAAAAAATCACTAAAAAAATAGTTGTAAACTAACCACTAACTTTAAAAGTTAACAGATGATCAAAAATATCTATTTAACAATCCTATCTCTGCTAGCAGGGGTAGGATTTTTTGCTCAAAATGGAACCGTGAGAGGGACTGTGAGTGATGACATAACAGGAGAAACATTAATTGGAGCAACTGTTGTGTACAGCAAAGGAAAAGGGACAACCACAGATTATAATGGAGCTTATAGCATCAGCTTACCTCAAGGTGAATACACTTTTACCTATTCTTTTGTTGGGATGAAACCAAAAACAAAAAAAGTAAAAGTCACCTCAAAAACTCAATTTTTAAACATCAAATTAGCATCAAACTCATTGAGAGAAATTGAAATTATAGCTGATATTGCTAAGGAAAGAGAAACACCTGTTGCTTTTACCAACATTAGTAAAGAAAAACTAAATGAAGAATTAGCTTCTCAAGATATTCCAATGATATTAAATTCTACACCTAGTGTATACGCAACACAAACGGGTGGTGGAGATGGAGATGCAAGAATTACAATAAGAGGGTTTAGCCAAAGAAACTTAGCTGTAATGATTGATGGAGTTCCTGTAAATGACATGGAAAACGGTTGGGTATATTGGTCTAATTGGTTTGGTCTAGATATGGTTACTCAAACCATTCAAGTGCAAAGAGGATTGGGTGTTTCTAAGCTTGCTGTCCCTTCTATTGGTGGAACAATGAATATTTTTACAACAGGGATTGATTCAAGAAGACAGTTGAGTGTAAAATTAGAAGCTGGAACAGGAATGTTTCAAAGGCAATCTATCAGTTACAACTCAGGAAAACTAAAGAATGGATGGGGATTTACAGGTGCTTTCTCGAGAAAAAAAGGAGAAGGCTATGTAGACGGAGCCTATACAGATGGTCATTTCTTTTATGCAAAAATTGAAAAAAAATTCAAAAATCACTTAATTAGTCTTTCAGGGTTTGGAGCTCCACAAAGTCATGGACAAAGGTCCTTTAAGCAACCTATTTCTTTCTTTGATGAAAATCAAGCTAGAAATTTAGGAGTTACCCAAGAAGCAATTGAGCAATACACTGAAGCAGGAGGATCTAATCACGGAATTAAATTCAACCAATTTTGGGGAGAATACACGGATAAAAATGGAGTAAATAGCACACTTCATGAAAAAGAAAATAAGTATTTTAAACCTCAAATCACCTTAAAAGATTTTTGGAAAATAAATGATAAATTTTACTTAACCAATGTAGCTTATCTATCTATTGGTAGAGGAGGAGGTACAGGAATGAGAAATACATCTCTAGATCCTGCAACTGGATTATTGAACGCACAATATATTTATGACAAAAATACAAATGGTGATTTTGGTCCAAACATTGAATCATCTTATCACCCTACAGAACTTTGGGCAAACTCAAACACTTACCAAAGTGTAAATAATCATTTTTGGTATGGTTTATTATCAACAGCTACTTATGTAAAAAATGATAACGTAACGTATTCAGGAGGAATCGACCTAAGAAGTTACAATGGAGAACACTACAGAAAAGTAGATAACTTATTAGATGCTGACTACGCCAAAGATTTGGGAGGGAATTTAAATACTAACCAGAAAGTTTACCGAGAAGGTGATAAATATTTTTATCATGACTTAGGGAAAGTAGTTTGGGGAGGAGCATTTGGGCAAGTAGAATATAAAAAAGACTTGTGGTCTATATTTGGAAGTGCTTCTGTTTCAGTTTCTGGATATAAGGGAATAGATTATTTTAGAAAAAAAACAGTAACAGTTGATGGAGAGCAATATGAAGTAGGATTTTATGACACTGTAACGGTAAATGATAAAACATATACCAAAGACTCTGAAGAGCTAGAAAATTATTCTACAGAATGGGTGAAAAGACCCGGATTTACTATCAAATCAGGAGCTAACTACATTTTTGATGAGTATTCCAATGCCTTTATTAATGTGGGTTACTTAAGTAATGTACCCAAATTTGCTAATGTCATTGACCAAAGTAATGATGTAGTAAATAATATCATTAATGAAAAAGTTCAAGCAATAGAATTGGGGTATGCTTTCAAGAAAAACAAGATTGCAATAAACGTAAATACATATGCAACCAACTGGAAAGATAGGCCTTATTCTGTAAGAAGAACTGGAGAAGATAACGAATCTTTTTCTGCAAATATTCAAATGGATGCCTTACACTTAGGGGCAGAATTTGAAATTGCTTACAAAATGAATAAATTCTTTACTTTAGAAGGTATGATTTCTATGGGAGACTGGACATGGAGAAGTAAAAAAGATAGCATCACTTTTAGAAATCTAGCTGGAAATACAATTACAGATGCAACAGGAAACGTTCAATATGCTTCTTTTGATGCAAGAGGAGTTCATGTAGGAGATGCAGCACAAACTCAAATGGGAGTAAAAGCTAGAATTAACATTACAAAAAGACTTTACATTAAATCCCAATACACTTGGTTCGATAGGTATTATTCTAATTTTGAACCAGGAGCACTTACAGGGGAAAATGCAGGAAGAGAATCATGGCAAATTCCATCTTACGGATTGATGGATTTACACACAGGCTATTCATTTAAACTAAAAACAACAGGATTCGATAAAATTAGTCCAATATTGAGCATAAGACTAAGTGTACTTAATCTGCTTGATACTAAATACATATCTGATGCTCAAAACAATGACCAATACACTCAATCATACAATAATTTTGATGCACAATCTGCTTCTGTTTTTTACGGATTAGGAAGAAGGTTCAATGCGTCACTTCAATTAAAATTTTAAAATAAATATGAAAAAATTATCAATCCTTGCCTTGGCTTTATTTCTAAGCTTTTCGGCAATTTCACAAGCTCCTGTCCCTTTTTCTTGGGCATTTCCAAACACAACATTACCAACAGGATTTACTCTTGGAGGTGGGAGTTACCCTCCATCTTTTTACGCAAGTAATGGAAATACAGCTGCTCCAAGTTTTAAATTGAATGGGACTGGGCAATGGTTACAAATAAATATTGCTGCAGAAGCGGGAGAAATTTCTTACTTTTTGAAAGGTCAAAATGTAGGAGGTGCAGCTTACCAAGGAACTATTGACATAGAATTCTCTGATAATGGAACAACTTGGACTAGCGCTAGAACACTGACAAATACTGCAATAAGCACATCTGTTTATACTCAATTTAAAGATACTTGCTTAACAAATACTCGGTACATTCGTTTTTATTACACGAACAAAGTAAGTGGAGTAAATTTATCGTTAGATGACATTGTAATTGGTTCACCACTAGCAACACCGGAAGCAGAAATAAATGCAATTATTGGGGTTGATACTGTATTTAGCGGAACTAAATATTATACATCCGAAATAGTAGGAAACACAAAAAGAATAAATATTATTATTGAGAATCAAGGAACAGATAGTACACTTAACTTAACCTCTGTCTTGAGTTCTAATGCTGCCGAATATACTATAGTGAGTTTCCCTAACTCAATCGTAAAATTAGCAAGTGACACTATCAAATTAGACTTCACTCCTTCTTCTGCAGGCGCAAGATTAGCAACTGTAACAATTGCAAACAACGACTCTACAGAGAATCCTTATCTAATTGATTTTATAGGATATGGAGGTGGATTAGCTTCAGAACCATCCACTCCTGCTACTGTTACTTTTTCTGATATTAAAACATATAAATACAAGACAACTTTTTCACCAACTTCACCTTTGAGTGACGAAAGCTATTTGGTTCTATTCAAAAATGGAAGCGCCCCTACTGGAGTTCCAATAGACGGTATTGAATACTCTGCTGGCGAAAGTATTGGAAATGCAAAAATTGCCTATGTAGGAAAGAACTTTGATTATTTATCCAAAGAAACTTACGCTAATTCTTCGTATCACATTGCTGTATTTGCTTATAGTGGTTTTGGAACATATTGTAATTATAATTCAACACCAAGAACTAATACGATTACTACACCATTAAGCATGCAGGCTGCAAGTCATTATAGTTCATTATCTTCTTCTGCTTCAACTTTTGTTACTGATTTAAGTACACTTACAAATCCTCATACTTTTAAGTATTATAGCGATTTTGATGATACCTACATTAATGAGTTTGCTTTGAGAGATACTACAAACGGAAACAAAGTTGTAACTTGTGTTTACACTGGTGATAATTATATTTATTCTCCACCATTCAATTTCTCTTATATTTCTAGAGAACATACTTATCCTCAAAGTTGGATGGCAACTTATGGTGACCAAACTAAGCCAGAATATAATGATTATCACAATTTATATCCTGCTAATCAAAATAGTGCAAATGCAGTAAGAAGCAATAAACCGCTAGGAGAAGTTTTGACTGTAATAAGCACTTTTAAGGATGGAACTTATGGATTAGATTCTAGAGGCAAGCAAGTTTACGAGCCCAGAGACGATCACAAAGGAAATGCTGCTAGAGCAATTTTTTATATGTGTGCAACTTACAATGGAGTAAGTGGAAATACTTGGATTTTACCAAATCCTATCAGTGCATTTGTGAACTATTCGCAAGAACAAGATGTGCTTAAAAAATGGCATTGGCAAGATCCTGTAGATGGAAAAGAAATTGCAAGAAACGATTACATTGAATCGCTTCAAAACAATAGAAATCCGTTTATTGATAGCATGAACTATGTGTGTTACATTGACTTTACGAATATGACAAAAGAACTCGTTACAATGCCTTGTTTAACAAATACAATAAGTATTAAAGAGAATTCTAATTTAATGAAATTAGTGGCTTATCCAAACCCTGCTAACGATCAATTGAATATTGTTTATCAACTAAAATCAGAAGAAAAACTAAGCTATATAATTACAAATTCATTAGGTCAAACAATATTAACTAATCGTTTTTACGGCTTAAACTCAGACATGAAAACAATAGATATCACAAAGTTATCAGTTGGAATTTACACCTTAATACTTAGAGGGAATGAATTTTCAAAAGCATTGAAATTTGTGAAGAAATAAATACTTTCTTATCCATTTTTTAAAAGCTCTTAGTAATAACTAAGGGCTTTTTTTGTTAGAATAAACTTACAAAACCGAAGTGAACTTTACCGTTTTTGAATAAAATAGGATTTCCTTTTTGCTTTCCAAGTCCATAACTAAGTGAGAAAATTCCAGCTTTAGTCTGAAAATTAGTTCCTACACCAAACCCAAATGGCGTATCGGTTTCAAAAGAAGTAATCGACTTGTTTTCATAATAACCATAATCTAAATACCCAAAAACTGCTGAGTTTTTCTCAAACAAATACCTTGCCTCTGCTGTTCCTATATAGTAATTAGAAGCTAAAATAGATTGCTGATTAAAACCTCTTAAGGTTTTTAATCCCCCTACCTGATACAATTCATTTAGAAAAATATTATCTCCAAATAAATTTCCGCTTTGTAATTTCAAAAGCACTGTACTTTTTTTGAAGATTGGTAAGAAAAAGGAAACAGTTACATCCGTTTTTATTTGGATTGTTTTTTCTTCCAAATTCTCATACTCTAACAGTATATAATCTGGGTTTTTAACTGTTGTTTTATTTCCAGATTTCAAAGCTGTTGTAATGGCCATTCCTCTTCTTGGGTTAAGTCTATAATCCAAAGAATTGTAGGTGTAATTTACTCCGTAATAAATTATAGAGATCGAATTTATTGAAGGCAATCCCAACAAAGTACTCTGTGAATTCAATAGTGAATTTGACTCAATAAACTGAGCAGAAACTCCTACTTTTTGTTTCTCATCCAAGAAATAAGAAAAGCCAAAATCAGCATCTAAATTTGCAAATGAAGTATCCTGTCGGTAATAATTTAAGCCTGTTTCAAGGCCTAATCTTGTATTAAATAAAAATGGATAGCTAAATCGAATCAAATAATTTTGAGATTGAGTTTTGGCTTGTTCCCAATTCAAAATAATGTTTTCCCCTTTTTTGAATGAGTTCAATAAATCAACTTTTAAATCTCCTATAACTCCAATTTTACCAGTGAATTCATCAGGGTTTAACCCTAAGATACCATCAAACCTACTAGCAGTTTTATCTTTTAAGTAAAGAACCAAAGTTGCCTTGCCAGGGGTAAAATAGACTTCTGGAGGGCGTATTATCTCAACAAAACCAATGTTACCAATCTTTTTATTTATATCCTTTATCTTTTTTTCATTGTAAGCCTCCCCTTTCGAAATCCCTATTTGTTTCTCAACATAATTCAATGAAGTTTTCATCCCTCCTTTTACTATTATGCTGTCAATAATTATAAAATTATTGAGGTTTAAATTCAGTTTTGCTGAGACTTCGCCTTTATTGATCGTTACAGAGTCAAAATAAACTTGAGCAAAAGGATATCCTCTATTTTGACACTGAGAAAGTAAATAATTTATCTCTCTTTCCAATCTTCTTTCTTTGATTGGACCAGAACGAAACTCCTCATAATTAGCGTTAATTTTCATGATTAAAGGTGAAACTATTAAGTTTTTCCAAGAATATAATTCTCCCAAAATATAATTACAGCTAAACGAACTATCTGATAATTTAATCGTTTTATAATAAGAAGAAAGGTATCCTTTGGCCTTAAAAACTGTATGATTCTTTTCTATTTCATTGAAAACACTTAGCGAATCCAAATGAACAGAATCATATTTTAAAACTTCATAGCTATCCAAATTAATGGAAAGTTTAAAGTTTACTTGCCCAAATCCCACATTTTCTAATGAAAATATTAAAACTAAAAACAATACTATTGAAACCAATTTATTCATACTATCAATTAACTCATATTCCTAGCATATTATTGGATTTAAATCTCTCTTTTTTATAATAATAGCGATTTTAAAAATAACTTGCACTACTATTCGTTTTAACTTTAGATAAAAACACTTCAACAAGTATGGAATTTATAAAAATTAATCTCAAAAAGTGTTAACAACTTGTTTGTAAATACAAACCGAAAAGTGTATATTCAAAGGTAAATATACCTTTTTTTGTAAACTAAATAACACCATAAATATGAAAACTCTAATAAAAGCAATCCTAACAATCGGACTAATTTCAATGTTTGCAACTTCATGTATATCAAAAAAGCAAAATTGTGATGCTTATGGAGCAATTTCTAAAGCTGAAAATGCTAAGACAGGAGACCTAATTTCTGCAAATGAGGAATTGATTGTTGAGAAAAAAAGTTAACCTTTAAATAATTCAGTATTTAAAACACATCTATTCTATAGATGTGTTTTTTTTTGCTCTCTGCTTTTATGGAAATTCGAAACAAAGTTTATGTATATTTGTAATTAAATAAGTCAACTCTTTCATGATAAAAAGAACTCTTTACGCACTTCTAATTTCATTGCTTAGCTTTTCAGCTTTTGCTCAGCTTCCTGCTAAGCAAGAAAACAAAGCTGGATTTAGATCTGAATGGTTTGGAGGAGTCATATTGCATACAAGTGGCTGGGGAGGAAATCTCACCAGAGGAAAGTTTAAAACATACAAACGATATGATTTGTATAGTTTTGATTTAGTTAATCTTAAACATAGAAAAGAATACAGAATTCGATACCTAACTGATCCTGAAAATCCTACAAAATCATTTAAATACGGTAAATTAAATTCATTTTTCAATGCTAGATTTAGCTTCGGACAACAGAGAATGTTGTTTGAAAAGCAAAGAGAAAAAGGGGTTGAAGTTTATTTTAATTGGAAGACTGGGTTAAATTTAGGAATGCTAAAACCAATTTACTTGGAGGTAATAAATTCTCAAACGGGATTTGGAAGAGTTGAAGAGAGGTATGACCCAAACCAACATAACGAATCCAATATTTATGGAAAAGGAAGGTTTGGAAATGGATTTAACGAGATAAAATTCAGACCTGGAGCACATGTAAAAGGAGGATTTAAATTTGAATTAGCAAAAAATAGAGAAAAGATATTTGCAATAGAAACCGGAGTAATTGTGGATATATTTCCAACAAAAGTGGAAATTTTAGCAAATCAAGCAGAGGATGTTGTATTCTACAATTTCTATATCAATATTCTTTTCGGTAAAAAATATTACGATTAATGGATTTAAAGGAAAAAACAAAAAAACCAAAGTGGCTAAGAGTAAAATTACCAATTGGAAAAGAGTATAAAAAAGTACGTGAAATTGTTGACAATCATGGATTAAATACAATTTGCCAAAGTGGAAATTGCCCAAATATGGGTGAATGCTGGGGAGCAGGAACTGCAACCTTCATGATTTTGGGAAACACGTGTACTCGTTCTTGTGGTTTTTGTAATGTTTCGACAGGAAAACCTGAAGAAGTAGACTTATTTGAACCTGCAAAAATTGCAAAATCTGTGAGTTTAATGAAGGTTAAGCATTGTGTAATTACATCTGTAGATAGAGATGATTTACCTGATGGAGGATCTGAGATTTGGGCAAAAACAGTTAGAGCAATTAGGAGAAAATCTCCAACAACCACTATGGAAACCCTTATCCCAGATTTTATGGGAAAATGGGAAAACTTGCAAAAAATTATTGATGTAGCTCCTGAAATTGTTTCTCATAATCTAGAAACAGTAAGAAGACTTACGAAAGAAGTGAGAATACAAGCAAAATATAATAGAAGTCTTGAATTACTAAGAAGATTGAAAGAGGGAGGAATGAAAACTAAGTCTGGTGTAATGCTAGGATTAGGTGAAACTGAGGAGGAAGTAATTGAAACAATGGACGATTTGAGAGCTGTAAGTGTAGATGTTTTGACTCTAGGTCAATACCTTCAACCCACAAAGGAACACTTGCCTGTGGAAGAGTTTGTAACTCCAGAAAAATTTGCTTTTTACAAGGAATTAGGACTAAAAAAAGGGTTTCGATTTGTAGAAAGTGGACCACTTGTAAGGTCGTCTTACCATGCTGAAAAACACTTATTTTAACCTATAAGAAATAGAATTGTATAAATTTTGTTAAAATTATATCCCATTCTATTTCAAATTTTCTTAATTTTAAAACTGATAAAAAGAGTGAATTTAAGACAATCACTTATTTACCAATAAATACAATACTTTTAAACTCAATATAGAGTAAATTACATACTTATGAAAAACACTACTAAACTACTATTTGGAAGTTTGATTTTATCAGGAATAGGAATTACTGCCTATTTAGGAAATACTAATTCTGACGTTTCTATTGAAAAATATGTCCCAAGAGAAGGAAAATTCTCAAAAGAAATGGCTTCTAAGCAATCAACAGAACACTTTGAAAAGTTGAGAAGAAACATAAACACTGGAAAAATGGAAAACTCTGATTTTTCTAATGCATTTCAAGCGTTTAATGCAATGGCTCCTAGCAGAAGTACATTAATGACACTGAAAGATGAAGGTCCAGATAATGTTGGAGGTAGAACTAGAGCAATTTTGATTGACAACAGTAACATAAATACAATTTATGCAGGAAGCGTTTCTGGGGGGTTATTTAAATCTACTAATAGAGGAAATACATGGGCTAGAGTAACTGCTTTTAATACTGTTTTATCTGTTTCTTGTATTGCACAAACTACAAACGGAACTATATATGTTGGTACAGGATCAACCTACGAGAGAACGGTTCAGAATCCACAATCTAGTGGAGGTCACAAAGCTGATGGGGTTTATTATTCTATTGATGACGGAACTACTTTTACAAAGTTAGTACCTACAACTACACCAGCTTGGGGAAATGCTGCAATAAATGCAATAGTTGCAGACCCTAACTATCCTGACAAAGTATACATTGGAGGAAACTTTCCTGTAAGACTACAAGAAGTGACTGGTGCAAACTCATTCACAAGAGTTTCTGAAATTTCAGGTTCTGTCACTGATTTAAAAATATCTAAAGACGGAAACGTAATAGTGGCTGGTCTTGGAATTAATACATTTATAAAAGAAGGAACTGGAGTATTTACTAATGTATCTGGTTCAGGTCCTGGTCAAATTAAAACTGCCGTAGCATCAGGAGGTGGAAGTTTACAGAGAGTTGTCTATGCAATTTCACATGAAAAAAATACAAATGGAAAATATTCTGTTTATGCCTCAATGGTATATGCTGGAGGAAGATTGGCTGGTGTATCCGCTTCTCATGATAATGGAGCGAACTGGGTAGAAGTAATTCCTGCAACTCCAAACACTGCTATTCCAGCTTCTGTTCTTACTACAGATCCATTTGCAAATGGACTGGGTTTCCAAGGTGTTTATGACAATACTATAACAGTAGTACCAGGAAATACAAAACGCTTTTTTATTGGAGGAATTAACATGCATCAATGGAATGAATCTTCAACATCTGCACCTTATGGACAAATGGCACAACTTTCTTCTTGGTCAGCAAATCCTAGTAGTTCAATTTATGTGCATGCCGATAATCACACTCAGGTTTGGGATAATACAAACAGATTATATATAGGAAATGATGGTGGGGTTGGAGTTTCAACTAATGCTACATCTAGCAGCCCGACATTTTACCCTGCAAATAGAGGATATAACGTAACTCAATTTTATGCAATGGGATATTCAAAATATGGAGATGTTATTGGTGGGGCTCAAGATAATGGAACACAATACAAAGACCTTAACAATCCTGGAACTTCAACTTTAGAGTTTAAAGAAACTGGAGGAGGTGATGGTTTTGATTGTGATATTTCAAACTTGAATGAAAATGTTCAGTTTTCAACAGTTTATTATGGCGCAACCTATAGATCCTCAAACAAAGGGAGTTCACGTTCTGCATTTACTTCTACAGAAATTAATGCTTTAACAGATGGTGTGAAACCATTTCATAATAATGTTAGATTATATGAAAATGCGAATGATTTAAGTAGCACTGATTCTGTTGACTATTATGCTACTAAAAACCAATCAATTGGAGAAACTATAATGGTTCAGAGTAAGAATTTAGGTGTAACTTTTGAGCATGTTCTAACTACTCCTATAACAGTTGTATTTGACGACACGCTTTACATTGCAAAAGCTGGAGGGGGATTTGATACCTCTTACACTTATTTAAGCAGAGATACTATTAAATTACAAGATAAGGTGCAAACTTTATTTGCTCAAGGACTAAGAAGCTCTGGAGGTGTATGGGTAACAAGAGGAGCATTAAGATTTGGAACTACACCTGTTTGGTGGAAAGTACTAAACTCTGTTAGTGGTGATGTAACTGAAATGGAATTTTCTAAAGATGGAGATATTTTATACGTAGGTACCTCTGGAGGGAAAGTTTATAGAGTAAAAGGATTTAATGGAGTTTATTATGACAATACTAAGCATGATACTATTAATGGAATAAACGACCACGATAAAGCTGCTTATGATTACGCAGACATTAGAAGTGGAGTTTCTCAACTTCAAATACAAACTATATATTCTGGGACTTATGTAACTGGGATGGATGTAGATCCTAACAACTCTGAACACGTAGTAATTACACTTGCAGGATACGGAGCGTCAACTAACATCTTAAGGTCTACTACTGCAGCAAGTACAACAGGAACTTCTTCTTTTACTTCGATAAAAGGAAATATGCCTACAATGCCAGTTTATGATGCGGTAATCGATATGTCAGACCCAACAAGAATGTATGCAGGAACAGAATTTGGATTAATGATAACTCTTAACTCAGGAGCATCTTGGGCTGCACAAAATGATGAAATGGGAGTTGTACCTGTTTATGAGGTGAAACAACAATACCGAGATTGGTCTGAGTGCCTTAACTCAGGAACTCTTTATTTAGGAACATTTGGAAGAGGAATATGGAGTAGTTCAGATTTTAGTGGAATAAATGAGATTAAAAAATCTGAAGAGATTGCTGTAACGGCAATTAATCTATTCCCAAACCCAGTTGTGAATCAAACTAACATTACATTTAATTTAGCTAAAGCTTCTGATGTTACTGTAACTGTTTATAGCATCACTGGGCAACTGATCTCTAACAAAGTGCTTTCAAATAGACAACCAGGAGAATTAAAGCATGTAATAAACGCTTCTGATTTACCAAAAGGAGTTTACTTTGTGAATATACAAGCAGAAGGGATGAAATTCAAAGCTGCTAAATTCATCAAGCAATAAATAAAAATTTATACTCTTGAAAGCTGCTTTTAATTAAGCAGCTTTTTTTTTGCATAAATCGAACATCATTAAATATTTCTTTAGGAAACTTATACGTAATTTTACTAGAGAAGTAAAAAAGAAACAGCATCATGAATAAAATTAAAGTTGCCATAAATGGGTTTGGAAGAATAGGAAGGTCTACCGCTAAATTAATGTTGCAAAACGAATCGATACAAATTGTTGCAATCAATGATTTAACAGACAATGGCACCCTTTGTAATTTGTTTAAATACGATTCGGTACATGGTAAATTTAATGGAACAGTAACTTCGGATGATAACTCGGTCACTATAAATGGAGATAAAATAACTGTATCTTCTGAAAAAGACCCAGAAAAATTACCTTGGAAATCTTTGGGAGTTGATGTTGTTATTGAATCTACAGGACATTTTAGAACACCAGAATTAGCCAACAAACATATTATTGCTGGAGCTAAAAAAGTAATTCTTTCGGCTCCTGCAAAAAGCGGAAATGTAAAAACAGTGGTGATGGGCGTAAACGAATCTATTTTGGATGGAAGTGAAACTGTAATTTCTAATGCATCTTGTACCACAAACTGTGCTGCACCTATGATAAAAATAATTGATAATTTGTGTGAAATACAACATGGATTCTTATCTACAATTCATTCTTATACGAGCATTCAAAACTTGCATGATGGTCATCACAAGGATCTAAGAAGAGGAAGAGCTGCTACACTTTCAATTATTCCAACTACAACTGGAGCAGCAACAGCTGTTACCGAAATATTCACTCACCTTGAAGGAAAAATAGCTGGGAGCGCCAATAGAGTACCTGTGCCAGATGGTTCGCTTACAGAGCTTGTTTTAACTGTTAAGAACAATAAATCAGTAGAAGAAATTAATGCTGCTTTCAAAAAAGCATCTGAATCTAACATGAAACACATTTTGGATTATAACGTAGATCCTATTGTATCTATTGATATAGTTGGAAATGAATCGTCTTGTATTTTTGATTCTACGCTTACTCAGGTATTAGAAAATACAATAAAAATTGCAGGTTGGTACGATAACGAGATTGGCTACTCTAGTAGATTAGTTGACTTAGTTGTGTTTGTTTCGAAGTAAAAACTTACCTCCTACTTCTAGTCCTTTCAGAAACTTGAGGATTATATTTCACAATCTCTTTTGAGTACTTTTCAGAAATTTTAATAAGCATATCTTTTGCTTCTTCTTTAGAATAAAAACCTCCTATTTTTATTTTACTTCTATGAGTTTTATTTAATAAAACTACAGAATAGACTTTCAGACTCTCGGTAATTTTACTGGTTGACCTCCATAAGTCATTCTTGAATAACTCCTAACCATTATGGCTATGAATGGATATTGAGCTAATATATCCTTACCTATAGATTCTATATTTACTAGATCTTTCTTATTAGGATCTCGAAAACCTGTTGAATTAATTACAGAAGCGAATAAAAATACAATTCCAACAACTAAAACTACCACAAGGATCTCTCCCATTTAATCCAATTTAAGAACAGCCATAAATGCAGCCTGAGGAACTTCTACATTTCCTACTTGTCTCATTCTCTTTTTTCCTTTCTTTTGCTTTTCAAGAAGCTTTCTCTTTCTAGAAATATCTCCTCCATAACATTTGGCAGTAACATCTTTACGAACCGCTTTCACTGTTTCTCTAGAGATAATTTTTGCTCCAATAGCAGCTTGAATTGCAATGTCAAATTGTTGTCTTGGTATTAATTCTCTCAATTTGGCACAAATCCTTTTACCCAAATCGTAGGCATTATCTTGATGAACCAAAGCAGACAAAGCATCCACAGGATCTCCATTCAATAAAATATCTAACTTAATTAATTTCGATTGTCTGTAACCAATTGGGAAATAATCGAAAGAAGCATATCCTTTCGAAAGCGATTTTAATTTATCATAAAAATCAAATACAATCTCAGCCATTGGCACTTCAAAAGTTAGCTCTACTCTATCCGAAGTTAAATAAACTTGATTGGTTAGCATTCCTCTTTTATTAATACATAAACTCATAATAGGTCCAACAAAATCTGATTTTGTAATGATTTGAGCCTTAATAAATGGTTCTTCTATATAATCTATTCTCGAAGGATCTGGCAAATCTGAAGGATTATTCAATTCCAATAATTGGTTTTCTTTTCTAAGAAAAGCTTTGTAAGAAACATTTGGCACTGTAGTAATTACAGTCATGTTGAACTCACGCTCCAATCTTTCTTGAATAATCTCCATGTGCAACATTCCTAAGAATCCACATCTAAAACCAAAACCAAGAGCTGCCGAACTTTCTGGAGCAAATACTAAGGAAGCATCATTTAACTGAAGCCTTTCCATTGCATCTCTTAACTCTTCATATTCATCTGTATCTACTGGGTAAATTCCTGCAAAAACCATTGGTTTCACATCTTCAAATCCTTTTACAGCAGTTGTACAAGGATTTTCAACCGTAGTTACTGTATCTCCTACTTTTACTTCTTTCGCTTCTTTTATTCCAGAAATAATATACCCAACATCTCCTGCGCAAATTTGTTTTTTAGGCATTAAATCCAATCCTAAATTTCCAATTTCATCTGCAAAATATTCTTTTTCTGTATTGATAAACTTTACTTTATCTCCTTTGTTCAATTTTCCATTAAGCACTCTGAAATAAGCAATAATTCCTCTGTAAGAATTATAAACCGAATCAAAAACCATGGCTTGAAAAGGTGCTTCTAAATCTCCTTTTGGAGCTGAAACTCTACTCACAACAGCTCTCAAAATCTCTTCTACTCCTAACCCAGTTTTTCCACTAGCAGGAATGATATCTTCTTGGGTACATCCAATTAATTCAATAATTTGATCGGAAACCTCCTCTGGCATTGCACCTGGCAAATCCATTTTATTTAAAACTGGAATAATTTCCAAATCATGTTCTAAAGCTAAATATAAGTTAGAAATAGTTTGTGCTTCAATTCCTTGGGAAGCATCTACAATAAGTAACGCACCTTCACATGCAGCAATAGAACGAGAAACTTCGTAAGAAAAATCTACGTGCCCTGGAGTGTCAATCAAGTTCAACACATACTTTTCTCCGTCTTGCTCATATTCCATTTGAATAGCATGACTTTTTATCGTTATTCCTCTTTCTCTTTCCAAGTCCATATCATCCAAAGTTTGGCTTTGCAAATCTCGGTCAGAAATAGTTCCTGTAGTTTGTAAAAGTCTGTCTGCAAGGGTACTTTTCCCATGATCAATGTGGGCAATGATGCAGAAATTTCTAATGTTTTTCATAAAGTTGATACTCAAAATATATTATAGCAAAAATACAAATTAAGTATCAGTTAAACCTAGGTTTTTTAGTTTTATTACCTTCCCTTTTCAATTTTCCTTAACTCTTACCCAAAAGATGGATTTTTGATAAAGTTTTATTTACATTTGCATATTATTTAGAATGTTTAAAAATAACGACTAATTACATTATGATTTCTATAAAGAATTTACACGCTTCAATAGGCGAAAAAGAAATACTGAGAGGGATAAACCTTGAGGTAAAAGCTGGAGAAGTACACGCAATTATGGGCCCAAATGGCTCAGGAAAAAGCACTTTGTCTGCTGTATTAGCAGGAAATGAAAACTATGAAA
>Ga0307996_1000117_pt1 | contig 21845 bp, 31 predicted proteins | sample Davwhametageno35_FD_203143 | JGI IMG/M metagenome (GOLD analysis project Ga0307996, IMG submission 203143) | Marine microbial communities from Davis Island wharf, Antarctic Ocean - #35 | ecosystem: Environmental > Aquatic > Marine > Unclassified | place: Antarctic Ocean: Davis Island wharf...
GTTCTGTTGGTTGGCCAAATTTAGACAAACTAGCAGATGATACTGTTACACATTTTAGTCATAATGTACCATTCACTATATCAGATTCAGAATGGCATGCATTATCACAAGTAAGAAATATACAAGGAACAGCATTCATTTGCCCTTCTTTTTTAATAGATTGGTTTAAGAATGAGATACATAAAACAATTGATCAATGTTTAAATGATGGTTTTATAGGAAGTGATGAAAAGATTTTCGACATAACATACCTCAAAGATCCTAAAAGATTCACATTAATACAACAAAACTGGAGAGAATATTATGATTGGTTAAAAATATAGTAAATAATACATGTATACACTAGTAACCGGAGGAGCAGGCTTTATAGGAACACATCTTATTAAGATACTGTTAATAAACACACCACATATTAAATTAGTTTCACTAGATGATTATTCTACTGGTAAGGAAACAAATCATATAGAAGGCGTTCAATATATAAACGGTAAATGCCAGAATGCATTAAAACTACTAGAACAATTTGAGTTTGAAACAGTCTATCACTTTGGAGAATATTCAAGAGTACACCAATCATATGAAGACATAGAACAAGTACAGTCATCGTGTTTAGAAGGAACAAGTCAGATACTAAGTCTAGCTATCAAACACAAAGCAGTCTTAATTTATTCAGCATCATCATCTCATTTTGGTCAGAAGGATTTAGACTTATCACCATATTCATATCTAAAGAAACAAAACGTAGATTTGATCAAGAGACACAACAGATGGTCTAAACTTCGCTCACATATATTCTACTTCTTTAATGCATATGGACCAGGACAAATTAAATCAGGACCATACGCAACTGTATTAGGTATATGGGAAAAACAAATTCACAATAAAGAACCATTAACTATTGTAGAACCTGGAATACAGGCTAGAATCTTTACACGTGTAGAATCAATAGCGCTCGCATGTACAAGACATCAATTATTACCAGAGAACAAGGAGTGGGCACTTTATTCAGAAGACAAAGCCACACTATTACAAATAGTACAAAAACTTAAACGTAAAACTATTTGGGTAGAAGGAAGAAGAGGAGATAGATTAAAGGTTCCAAAGATACAGATACCTAAGCCTCCACATTGGGAACACCCATATAGATTAGAAGATTGGCTTGGAGATCTTAGAAGATGGACAGCACCATTAACAGAAAACAATAATCAAGATACAAATAATTAAACGATGAACCAAGAAGCGACACGACCATTATTCATTTTTACAGGCCGAAAATCAACATTACACATATTAGACCCTAATTATATAGAGGGAAATACAGTTAAACAGATTGCAGAAAGCATGCTTATAACTTACAATGAATTAGGAAAAAGAAAAAGAATAGAGAGGTAATATATGGACGTATTAGAAAAGTATATAGAGTTTTGTAAGAAGAAGGAAGTAATATTTCAATTAGATAACAACGTTAGACCATATGATGATACTACTCTTTTTTGCCCAGCAGGAATGCAGCAATTTAAAAGTAAATTCAAAAACCCAGATGGAACAACTACAGCAAACGTTCAAGCTTGCTTAAGATTACAAGATATTGATGAGATCGGAGACGGTACTCACCTTTTGTATTTTAATATGTTAGGTCTTTTTAGTTTTAATAAAATGTTAATGCAAGAAGCAGTTGATTTTTGGGTAGAGTTTATTCAGGAAGAGCTAGGACTTAAACTTGATTATGTAACTATCCACGCTGATAAAATGGAGGAGTGGAAAGGTTTATATGATACACATGGAACTGAAATTAGAGAAGATGAAGAATGTATATGGACTGACGGGGAAATGGGAGGATATTGTACTGAGTTTTATTATAATGATGTTGAAATAGGAAACATTGTAAATACCAGTGGAGAATCAATTGATATTGGTTTTGGTCTTGAAAGATTAGAAGCTGCAGTTAACGGAACTAAAGTAAGGAGTGCTGCTGGAACATTGGAAGATACCATTAATATGATTATCAATTCAGAGTATAAACCAGGTCCACAGAAACAAGGATATGTTCTTCGTAAATTATTAAGAACTCTATATAATATGGGAGGCACTATGGATCATCCATACTTTGAAAGAGAAATTGAAAGACAAGAAAAAGCAAAGACTAGATATCTAAGACTTAAAGATAAACACCAAGACAGAGATAAAGAGTGGTGGTTTGACACACATGGAATAGATATTAACTTAATGAAAGAATTAGGATTATGATTTACTGGTTTAAAAGAAAGAGGAAACAGATTGCTAGAGTCATATCGTTTTTACCAATCATTTGGAAAGGCCACGACTGGGATTATCAATATTCAATAGAACTATTTCAACACCAATTAAAAAGAACTGCTAAAGAGATTAGAGTAAATGGTGTTAATGTAGATAGAGAGCAAATAGCTTCTAGAATTGAAACTGCAGTAGAACTCTTAGACAAAGTATATAATGAGACATATGCATATGAATGGGTTAAACTAGCAGAGACAAAGTATGGACCTTCTCAATACTGTCTAGATACATTTACAGAGAGATATGAAAGAGACTACACAGCAGATGAACGCCTGTTAATTGAAGAAGATGTTTATGCACTACGACATGAATCTCAAGCCAAACATCAAAAAGCAACTCGATTGGTTTGGAAATACATTGAACATAATATAACTAGATGGTGGGATTAAACTAGTTATGCGCCTACATAAACACCAATCATCCAGAATCAACTGCTACCTTAATGGCATACAAGACACTGATCTACTCATAGACCTAGTCATACGTCTATCTCGAGATCTCCACAAGCCATCAGACACCATAGTTAAACAAATCCAGAATGCGACATGGCCAGAACAGATCTACTTGTTTAATCAGTCATTTGATGAGTGGGTCAATCTACATGAGTAACGCACGCACACAACCAATCAATATCAATATAGTAAACCAGTAACCCTAAAGTTGAATCTACTTACGAAACCTAAGGGGATACATAGAGAAACCAAACCAACCAAACCAACCAATAAACCAATCCCCTACCTATGGTATACCTTCAATGCCTTTACATACTAGTTATATTCTCGATAGGGATGAATCGTTTCCTACATTGGTTAGACGGTACTAGCCCACCACCAATCAAGCGCTCTCGGCCTAGACAAGGTGGTAAGAAGTGGTAAAAAGTGGTAGAAAGTGGTAGACAAATACGTGGTACATCCGATAAAGAGACTCAGTAGGTAATAGCAGCCCCAGGGGACATGATATATACTGACACATTAGATCGTTCATAAAGTATGCGGAGCTCCCAGAGATGAGTTAAACGTGGGCGCGAACGTCAACACATTCCAGACTCCGATTTACCCCTATGTGATCCCCATGACTCCGGATCCTGTATTTACATACAAACCCTAACCCCAATGACCAGTTCCTGTATCCCAAGTACCCCAATGACGAGATCCAGATACCCAGAGACCCCAATGACCAGAAACCAAGAAGCCAGACTAGTCAGGTCTGGTTCTGGTGTCAGGAGAGAGTCAAAACTCGCCATGACGTATAATTAAACTACCCGGTTTGTCAAATCCCGCCGGGCGCAGGCTGTAGTTTAAGCTGCTGGCGTACCCAAGGAGGCCTCATCCGCAGAGGGCAAGTCACTTTCATTAGGTATAGCTCCAAATAGAGTGTCAAATGCGTCATCCTCTTTGGCTAGCTTCTCTTTTTCTTCTGCTATCAGCTCTTGGTTAAGTAGATCTCTCTTATATCTGGTAGTGTCAAAGGTAACTCCTTCTGTAAAGTCAAAGAATAACTTATGACCTACCTGACCTAATCTGTTTTTAGAGAATTCCATATATCTTTCTGCAGAGTTTTCTGTTCCTTTCCATTGTATCTCCATCATGGCAGTAGTCATGTGTTTTAGTTTATTGGAGCCGACGAATGTACCACCTTTTGATAATTGAAGAATTGTAATAAAGGTAGTGTATACTTTACGCTTGTTCTTGCCTTGGTTGTTTGCGATCATCATGTCTAAGAACCATTTTTCAACCTTACCTCTGGTTAGGTTACATGCCTCTTTGACTGTGTCATTAACTTCAGTGTATGAATCTGTTAAGACTAAGTCCCATCCTTGTTGCAGAGTTTGCTCAATAACTTCTGACGGATCTTGATCTACATAGTCTGATAAGAAAAGAATTGGTAATTGACCCCAGTGTGGGAATCTTTTTAAGTAACGTGCCATGTCTAACTGATTCATTTCAGCTGAGATAAAAAGTACACGCTTGGTAGGATCCTTTTTTTGTGTTGCATATAAGGCTTCAAGTAGGACAGTAGTCTTACCAACTCCTGGTGCACCTGCTGCCATGATGTTTGAGCCTGGCATAAAACCACCATCATTAGATAAGAACTGATCGATTGGTAGTCCAGTTGAAAGAGGGACAAACAGATCATCAGAGAACTTAAGATCATCTAATTTAGTAAGGGCTATTTTTAATTTAGGAGTGGTGGTCTTTACGGATGACATTTTGTAAAGAGACTTGTAGTCTGCTGATGAGGTAAACTTGGTACCATCTGTATTGATTACTCTACCCTTATCTTGAGATAACATCCAAGTGTATTTAGGGTGATCCTTACCAATTGTTATATTGTGTAATGTTACTGGATCTGTAAGTTGAAACTGGCTGCCTCGCTTGGCAAAAGTGTATTGTGACTTTGACATATTCTTTGACTTTTTAATTATACTACTAATATACGTGATTTAAATGAGATACCAAAACTTGGGACTAACAAGTTACGAACAATTAACTCTTTTTTTCTAATCGCTCAAAAGAGCAGACCATACAACAACCAAATAACATGAATGCTAAGACAGCAAATGCAATTTCGTTTAAAGGATCTGAAAAATGCACTACAGTTTGTAAATCACCTGAAAAGGTAAGAACAGTAATGACTAAGGCTGCCAATGAGCCAAGGAAGGGAAGAATGTTTAATTGTACTTTCATAATTTTGAGTTTAACGGCTGACCGTTGTTATTATACTACTAATATACAACTAATCTGCTTATAAAAAAAGCTTTTTGTGACTTATTTTCAAAAGTTACGAACAAAAAAAGACCAGCATACCAATTAAGGCAGCTGGTCTGGAGGGGCTTGGATTATCGTCTTACATACCACCGTTGAGGTTGTTATAGATTTGTTATTTCAATTGAATGAAAATACAACTTCCATTTTGTCAACTCTCTTCTAGAATATACGGGATCTACTTGCGACTAATCCAACTCCCATTATTATATTAAGAACATTATTATATTAAATACTTACCTTAACCTCAACAGCTCTTTTGAATATATTCGATTGCTGTATTCTTGGTTAAGGTTAGTATGGGTTAGTTTAATAGAGCACCTACTTGTAGATCCGCTTCTAAATGAGCGTTATCTGCAAATGGAGATCTAATTGTATTCCCTAAGTCAAACTGTTTGCCTAATATACCACCAGCTTTCATCATCATCTCTGTTGATTCTCTATCACCCATATTAAATGAGATATTCTCAGGAGCATGTGTTGCAACGTGAGTCATACCATTTACTAGAGACCAGATAGATTGATCAGTACGTGCATTCTTTTTCTGTGCAGCCGTAAAGTTATCTACGTTCTGACCAGCTTTAGTGTATGCAGACTTGTTATCATTAAGAGGGATCCAGCTATCAGCTGAAGCTCCTGTTGCAGGCTTAATAGTGTTGTATGCTCGTTCCATTTCCCATAAGGAAGCTGGAGTTTGAGTAGCTAACTTCACTGTTTGGCCAAAGTTGGTAGGTACAAAGCCGTTCTTACGTAGAGTACTCATATGTTGGTGAAAGTTCTCCATTGATTCGGGGTTTAGATTACTTAAAGAATAAGAATCTTCAGCCAAAGATGTAGAAAGTCCATTCGCACACCAAAGTCTATTCACATAAGGCATAACTTGTATACCACCAAACGGTGAATTCTTAAGTGTAAGACCAGCGGTGAATACTTCGTTAGCAAGTCCATGTTGTCCAAGATCAAACTGAGCCTTAGGATTGAATACATTTACTATGACAGAGCCTTTATCAGCATCAGTACCCCAATTGGTAACCTCAAAGCCATGTTGATCGATAATCTGATCAGCTAAAGAAATAAACCTATCATGAGATATCATATCGGTCGCGCTCTTACTAAATCCAACCACCTTTTTAGTTTGAGGTGATAAGATGATTGTGATTTCATTTAATTGAGCTGCCATTGCATTTTTCATCTGATTGACGAATTTAGCTTTGGTCTCAGTATTAAATAAACCTTCAAACTTCTTAGCAAAAGTTGCAGACATACCTATTAATTTCATAAGGGACTTAAAAGCATCCTTAGTAATTTCAAGACGTTTACCTTGAAACTCAATAGTAGTGTCGTTAACTAAATTGATTTCACGAACTGATACTGTCTTACGAATAGACTGTGAGTTACGTGTTTCAGCTTTACGATTCTGGATTTCTGATGATGATAGTGTTGCTACTGACATATTTTAATTGTTATTTTTGTGAAGTGGTGTATACTTGTTATACGTGAATTTATATATTTGTTTCAAAGAATTAAGCAGTTTCTTTTCTCTTTAAAATTACTTGGTTGGCTGAAATGAAATCTTCTTGGCTGCCAAGTACAGTAGGTACACTAAATTGTACATCATGATCTACATAAGAAAACTTCTCGTAATGATTACTATGCTTTTCTAACATCTTACTGAAAACCTCAGCAGCATCAGAGTACATTAATATATCAGCATCCATCTTGATCTCGAATGTATGACCACCTTTCATCTTCCATCCTTGAGGACAATCACCTCTTCCATCCCAATCATGGGCTCCGTAATTCTCTTGATACTGTGTGTGGACTAAAATTGTGTTCTTTACTGACATAGTTTATTGTTTTTGATTATACTACTAATATACACGATATTTGCTTATAAAAAAAGCTTTTTGTGATTTATTTACCGGAACTTACGAACAATTTAAATTGATTCGGCAGCCATAGCAAGATCTAACTCAGCTGAACATTCAACCTCAACCTCATCGTTAGTATTTACATACTCTTTGTCCCATTTACCAATATGAACCCAAGTATAATAATCAGGGATAGAACCATAATCACCATCTTCAGTACTAGCACCGATACCTTCATTTAGTATAGGCATGATAACCTCCATAACATCTGCAATCTGAGGATAAGAAACTCTATCATCACCTGACCAAGTATCTTGTCTGTAATCTACATAGGGATTTAATTGGCTATACTTTGTGCCGAAATCAGTAGGACCTGACATGATAGCAACTTTAATACCACTATAGTGTTCAGTAGTAATAGACATCTTATATTGAGGCAATGCTGCCTTTAATTGTTTTCTTTTTTGACTTACTTGATCTTTCGTGATGTATGGCATGGACTTTTAATGTTTTAATTATACTACTAATATACAACTTATTATTTAACGGGGAAAGCTTTTTCAGCTTTATTTTAAAAAGTTACGAACAGTTATACTAACGTACTGTTCTCTCTGATAACCATGTCAGCAGAGACTTTGTAACCTTGACCTTTAGCATTCTCTATACATACTGATGATTTAGACCTTGGTTTGTAACCAGTGATTGTGTATTGCTTACCTTGAATATTAACACTATCACCTACATTGAAATTACCAAGACCAGCAAGTCTCTTATATTGGTTAAATGCTTTTGCTTCTTTAGTAACTACAACACCTGATGCACTGATTACACCAGCAGCTACCTTAATAGTGGCAGTCTCTGAAGTAAATGATATGTTACCAGCAGTTAAGCTGATTCCGTGCTTTGCAGCAACTTTGGCCATTGCAGCATCTAAATCTACTCTTAATGCTCTTAATGATTGACGACTGAATTCTTTGATTTTTGACATGTTTAAAATTTTAGTTATTATTGACTCGTTTAATTATACTACTAATATACAACTTTATATTGAAAGGGGAAAGCCTTTTCAGCTTTATTTTCAAAAGTTACGAACAATGCTTATTTTAAGTAAGCAGGTCCGTAAGAAGTATAGACTGCAGATGCATCTAATATGTTACCACGACTATGTTTAGCCGGTGCTCTCCAATTAGCAGGTTTAAGTAAATCACCAACTATCTGATTTTTAGAAGGATCATTAGATAGAGCAATGAATGCCCATACTGAGGTTCCTAACATGATCTTAGCATACTTACGACCATAAGATACAGTTAACTCATGAGGAGTAAGACTGGTTAAATGTTCTGTATAATAGGTGTTGATTGTTGTTTGTGCCTCTTCAGTGATCCAAGACTCGATTTGCGTTTTAATGTTTGACATAGTTTTAAGCTTTTAATTATACTACTAATATACAACTAATCTGCTTATAAAAAAAGCTTTTAGCTGTTTATTTTCAGTTTATTTTCATAAGTTGCGAACAATGCTAAACCCGGGGGTTTGTTGTAGGTCGGAGTCTACTCTTCCACCTTGATCCGGCGCGCCCATAAGGAAGGGATAGACCTTCAACTTATACTACTAATATACGACAATTAAATGACAACCCAAAGCTTTTGCGCATAAACTTACGAACAAAATGATTGTCAACAACTTTTATGAAACAAAGTGAAAATAAACAGCTAAAAGCTTTTTTTATAAGCAGATTAGTTGTATATTAGTAGTATAAATCAAAAACAATTAAACACATGTTAAAAGCACTAGAGACCAAAGCCGCACTGAAGACAGAGACTGCATTATTAAAGAGACAGATCAAAGCACTCAAGACTGTTATAAAGAACGGTGTAGGACATGACGCATTAGTACCTATAGTGGGTGAAAAGGCTGCCATGCTCACTTACCTAACAGAACGTAAGGCCTGGAACTTTAACTTTGAGGGTGGAGGTTGGAACTCTAATCATGCCTATACCAAAGAGGAATCATATAAGATGGCTAAGAAAGAGTATAAAGGCAGTAAGAACTGTGTACCTAAAGAGGATTCATTTAGAGTAGCAACCTCAGCAGATACAGAGCAGTTAATGTCAATGTTCTACTAGATTGTTCGCAACTTATAGAAAATAAAGCTGATAAGCATGTCCGGTTCTAATAAAAACGTGTATATTAGTAGTATAATTAAAACAGTCAGTCAAACCCTTAAAAAGTCAAAATATGAAAACTATTCAAAACAAAGCTATCAAGATCAGTAACTACAACCTCGAAACGTCATTCATGACAACAGATATACTTACACAGTATGAGTCTGGTAAATTCAGAATGGTAGTTAAGACCAAATTAGGTATGACAGTATGTGATGCAAGATCATTCGAAAACCCACGTATGATGTCTAACCCAGAATCAATTATCAGTGGTTATAAGAGTGGAGCATTACAAACAGTTCAATTCTGCCCAGACGGATCAGACTTCTTCTTAACTATATTCAGTAGAACCGGTAAGAAGGTTAAATTAATTGACGAGTCTATATTGGCTGCCTTAACCGTAGGTACCATTAACAGTATGTACTCAAATACACAACTTATGGATATGGAACAGTATAAGTCAGTTAACTCTACATCATGGGCATCTAAAGCATTTACTATGAATGAGGCTGTAGCTGTATAAGGGGCCAAAAACCCCACAGGACCTCAGAGTACCTCAGAGCTCTTTTTAAAATAAAGTACTCCCAGGATGAAACAGTTTCTGGAAGGTTGCATATAAAACATGTCTTCAAGTCGAAGTTAGATAGGGCCGAGAGGCTAAGCTCCCAGTAGCGCTCTCTGGCAGAAAAGCTTCCCGATCACTATAAGCTTCCCCAGAGCGTTCCCCCAGAAGCTTCCCAGAGAAGTCCCCAGGAAGCTCTCCAGAACAACTTCCCAGCAACGCTCCCAGAAGCTTCCCAGTAAGCAGCCGGAGCACTGGCGAGCTCACCCAACACATATATCACCATACGCACAGTAGACACTGTTTACAGTAGTATTTGGGTGTAAGCCAAGAGCTCCACACGCGCCAACACACCAAAGAGCAACAGATACTACAGGAGACTCAGCCATCACCTAGACAACCATAGACTACCAAGAGACCTAGAGCACCAAGAGCACCTCGAGTACCTGCGCTTCAGCCGAGCTCGCAGGCGCAACCAGCAACCAATCAACCATAAAGACCATAGAGGGGGAATGGGACTCAGTAGACCAAGAGGAGGAGACCACCAATTAGAGGGCCAAGCATGAGACACCGACCATAGAGGTATGGCCATCTCAGATGATCAGAGAGCCTAGAGCGTCCAGGTCACCCAATCACACGGCTTCATGGAATCATTAAGAAATCCGATACTCAGCGCACCCGGGCAAGCGAAGGCCGGATTATAAGGGTACCTTAAGTATACTTATATTAGCTATAGCTTTATTTTATAAGTCACTATTGCACATTAACTATCACGGTGGGGAGCCAGCCTCTCTAGGCCTCACACAGGGCTTCGACCACTCAAACCACTCAAAGTACTCAAAGTCACCAATTAAACACCCATCTATTATCCCAAAAAAATGAGTACAGACAGAGCCAGTCTGGCCCCAAAGAATCGCGATCATTTTTAATGTCGTCGGTTCCCAAATAATTGGGTCCCCGGGGGACAAGCCTCGAGAGGCCTCGTTTCGCGCCCACTATCTACTCGCGCGTCGTGGTCTACTCGCATTGCATCTGAGTCGACCAAAGTAATCAGAGGGTACAGAGAACTCAGAGTGCCAGTTTGGCCACGGATCACGTGAATGGTATTTACAGAGGGAACAGAGAGTGGCTTAGAGGGCTCAGAGTCAGGGGACTAGTCCGTGGACATAGCGCGAAATGGGCCGTGCCACTAGTCTGCTGGTATTGGTGGTCTATTAATAGAATCGCGCGCACCCCCGGGGGAGGCAGACCCAGAGCCTTAGAGGTACCAACGGTATCGAGTGGCCAGTGGGGGTTTTCCTGCTGAAATTTTCCCATAGTTTTAATTTTCCCCAAACCCCTAAATAACTGAGAGGAGATGAAACTAATCGACAATGGCTTATATAAGGACTATTACATTAAACCTAAACAAATGGCAGAAAACAAAAGACCCGGCATGAAACTAGTTAAATGCATGAATCATGATCCAGAAACCTCGAAATGGGGGCAATACGCACCTGAAGGTGGATGCGACGAAACTATGCACATTGACGAAAAGTCAGATCGTGGCTTATGTTTCAGATGTACATCAAGAAGTGTAACAAATCTCTCAAACTTTGGATCCCACGATGGACCAGAATAATAGTAACGTTCAATAAAAACAAAAATGAACAAATTTAACAAAGATCACCTTAATGCACTTGAATTGGCATACAGCGAATTAGTGCAACCTAGAAAATTAATCGAGTATTTTGAAGATGATCAAGAATTTAAAGAATGGGCCGAAATGGGCACACTTCAAGATTTACGAGCAGCATTAATCGCTTTTGAAAGAGATGAATTATATGATCACTGTGTTATCCTTAAAAACGTACTATTAGAAAAACTGAATGAAAGTAAAACAAATTAGATTAAGTGACAGAATAGGTAACACACCTCTGATCAAAATAAGTGAAAAGATATATGCTAAAGCAGAACTATTTAATCCTACTGGAAGTATTAAAGATAGACCAGCGAGTTGGATTATAAATGATGCTGAAGAAAGAGGTGTACTAAAAAGAGGTGATACTATATGCGAAGCTACTTCTGGAAATATGGGAGTTTCATTTGCATGGTTAGCCGCAGAACGCGGTTATAGATGTGTAATAGTAATGCCAAGTAATATGAGTCTGGAAAGAAAAAAGACTTTAGAATATTATGGAGCTGAATTAATAGAAGTACCGCCTGGTGAATTTGATGCTGCGATTGCTTTACGAGATAAATTGTGCAAAGAGAATAGTTGGTTTAACTGTAACCAGTTTCATAATCAATTAAATATAGTTTCTCATAAAGAAACAACAGCTAAAGAAATTTTAAAGGATATACATCACGGTACACCTGATTATAAATTTGTATCTGCATTTATTTCTGGAACTGGAACTGGTGGAACTTTAATGGGTGCAGGTTTGGCCATTAAACACCATATACCTCTTACTAGATTAATTGCAGTAGAACCAGCAGAATCTCCAGTAATGAGTGGTGGTGAACCCGGCTTACATGGTATTCAAGGAATTGGTGACGGTAGTAAATTTCTAGTTAATATGAGATATGTCGATGAAGTAATTACTATATCTACTGAAGATGCAAAAAACAGAGCTTTGCAACTTGCACGTGAAATGGGAATATTTGTTGGTATTTCAGCAGGTTCTAATATACTAGCAGCAGAACGTTGGGTTGAAGAGAATAATCCAAATGGAATAGTTATAACATTTTTGTGTGACAGAGGTGACAGATATTTTAGTTGTTTATAATATGGCAGAAAAAGATGAAAATATAGATATAGTTGAAGAAGAATTATGGGATCACTATAGCGAATTACCAAACCCAGCCTGGTATGAGTACATATCAAAACGAGAAAGAGAACTTTGTCACAAATGTAATAAAAGATTAATTAAAGAAAAAGAGAGGTGCTTCTGCGAAACAGAACATAATTAATATGAATAGAGTAGAAGAACAATACAGGGGATTATTAGGTGGATTGCTCCATAATTCAAATGCAAAGGAAGATAGAACTGGAACTGGAACTCTCAGTTTTTTTGGTAGACAAATAAGTCATAACATGTCAGATGGATTTCCATTGTTAACTACTAAAAGAATGGCAGTTAAAACTATGATGACTGAATTAAAATGGTTTCTTAAAGGAGATACTAACATTAAATATTTAGTTGACAATGGCTGTAACATTTGGAATGGTGATGCTTACAAAGCATATTGTGATGATTCACCATACCCTTATCCTGTTATAACACAACCAGAATTCATTGACAAAATAAAGACAGATACTGCTTTTGCTAGAGATTGGGGAGATTTAGGACCTGTTTATGGTAAACAATGGAGAGATTGGAACGGGTTTGAATTAATAAACGGAAAAGAGATTGAAGGTTATAATAAAGGATTTGACCAGATTTCTGATCTAATAGAACAATTAAAAACCAATCCAGATTCTAGAAGACTTGTTGTATCTGCATGGAATGTTGGAAAATTAGATAAAATGACTTTACCTCCTTGTCATTATGGATTTCAATGTTATGTTAAAGATGGCAAATACCTTTCACTAATGTGGAATCAAAGATCAGTAGATACCTTTTTAGGTCTTCCTTTTAATATAGCAAGTTACGCAGCTCTTCTCTGTTTAATTGCAAAAGAAGTTAATATGATACCTGATCAATTGATTGGTAATTTAGGAGATGTTCACCTATATTCTAATCATGTAGAACAAGCAACAGAACAAATTTCTAGAGAGATTTATGAATTACCAACAATTGAATTTACTAATGTTAATTTACTAGAAGGCGAGTTTGACTTTGAAGTAAAAGATTATAAATATCACCCTAGTATTAAAGCACCTTTATCAAATTAAATTATGAAAAATAATATTAAAAAACTAATTCAATTAGAAATTGAAGCAATACAGAACATTCCTGTAAATTATTCATTTGAAAGAGCAGTGCGCTTGATCAAGGCAAATGTACACGACACTGAACATAAAGGGAAAGTAGTCATGTCGGGAATGGGTAAATGTGGACAGATAGCGTTGAACATTGCAACAACACTGAGTTCTACTGGCACACCCGCTGTATATTTACACCCGAGCGAAGCACAACATGGTGATCTAGGAATTCTATGTGAAAACGATGTACTTATATTATTATCAAATTCTGGCAAAACAAGAGAAATTATAGAATTAATATCATTATCTAAAGTTTTATGCCCAGATGTCAAAGTCATTGCTATTACTGGAAAGGCTGATAGTCCATTAGCAGATTTATCAGATGTTTTATTACATACTGGAGATTCAAAAGAAATTTGCCCACTTGGGTTAACACCTACAATATCAACAACTCTTATGACAGTCATTGGTGATCTTATTGTTGTAGAACTAATGAAAGAAATAAACTTCACTAAAAGAGAATATTCTAAAAGACATCACAGTGGTTATTTGGGTCAAAAAAGCAAAGAAGAATCCAATCAAGCAGTTAAGAGTTTATTAGATACTTTACCACCATCAGATTATCAATTAGACAATTAAATATGATTAAAACAATAGTAATTATACCTGCACGTTGGGAATCTAAAAGACTTCCTGGAAAACCATTAGCAATGATAGGTAATAAGCCAATGATTCAACATACTTGGGAAAAAGCAATTAAATCAGAAGCAGACGAAGTTATTATTGCCACTGATAGTAAAGCCATATATGAATCCGCTATGGATTTTGGAGCAAGAGTCATATGGACACCTGAGTTTGATACAGGAACAGAAAGAGTAATTGCTATACAAAAAATTAAAGGTGCTGATTATGTCATCAATGTACAAGGCGATGAACCTTTTATTAATCCTAACGATATTAATCGTGTCATCGATATAGTTAAATCATATCCAAAACACGTTGCTACATTAAAGACTGACTTGACCAAGATGGAAGAAACTGATGCCAACGCAGTTAAAGTTGTTACAGATCAGCGTGGATCGGCATTAATGTTTACTAGAAGCTCAGTATACATAAACGATGATCATCATGAAAACAAGACAACATTCAAACATATCGGTATTTATGGATATAGCAGTGAAACCTTAAATAAGATTTCTGAAATGCAACCCTCAGAAAATGCAATAAATAACTCATTGGAGCAATTAACTTGGATGGACAACAATATTTCTATCATGACAGGTTATACTTCACATAACTCATTCGGTGTTGATACACCTTCAGATTTAAAACTAGCAAATAAAATATATGGAAGCTAAAGTATGGTTAAACAAAAACGAGTGGCCAGATATTCATGTTGATAGTGATGCATTTTCTCATTATACTAAAATGAGTAAAATAATGGAACAGTTTGCTAAAGAGTATCACGCCGAAAAGCTAGATAATGCTAGAAAAAAAGAAGAAACACAATATAATAAATTTTTATGAAAAAGGAAAGAATGCAGAATCTTATCGTGGTTGGACATCCTGATAAAGAATCTTTCTGTTACAATGGTATTTACAAAACAATAGAAGACACTTTATTAAGTGATCCTACTTATCAAAATGAAATAGAGGTAATAGATCTATATAGAGATAGTTTTAAAAGACCTAGAATTGATTTAATAGAAAGCTACAAAAAACTAGTTACATCTGCCGATAGAATTTATTTTGTTTCTCCAGTATGGTGGTTTAGATTAACACCTAGAATGGAAATATTCTTTGATGAAGTTTTTACTCCAGGTTTTGCATACAATTTTGTGCAATTAATAGGAGCATATGCTTATCCAAAGCCACACTTAAGTGACAAAAAAGTAAGAACGTACATAACACATGGGGCTCCAGCTTTACCAGTTAAAACTCTTTATTTAAATTCTGTAAAACTAAGATTAGTAATGGGAGTTTTTACATTTGTGTTTGGTTGGAAACCAAGAATATGGTTTAAGACTAAACAATTCTGGTCTGTTCCATTTATAAACGAAAACAAAAGAAAGAAATATTTAGAAACTGTTAAAAAAGATATATTAAGAGATCTAAAAAACCATCAAATAAAAACTTATTAAATAAAACAAATTATGAACTTACCAACAATACCACACACTTCACCATCCTTTATAATGGCATATCAAATAGACGAAGAGCTATGTGATAAAATAATTGAGAATTTTGAAGGTATGAAAAAGGGCCAAACAATTGACGAAGTTAGAGGTTATACTAGAATGAATGAAAGTATGTTAGATTCTGACATATTAGAAGATTATACTAAAGAAATTAAAGCTGCATTCGAAGCATATAAAAAAGAATATGAATGGTCTAACATCATGACAACTAAATGGAGTTTCTTTCCACCTTTTAATTTACAAAAATATTTACCAGGTGATGCATACAATCCAATGCATATAGAAGAAGGTGGACCAAGAGAAGGTAAGATACAAAGAAAACTAGCATTTACAACATATTTGAATGATATAGAAGAAGGTGGCGAAACAGAATTCTTATGTCAAGGTATATTAGTAAAACCAAAAAAAGGACTCACCGTGATTTGGCCAGCAGGCTGGACACATCCTCATCGAGGAATTCCAGCACTAAAAGAAACCAAATACATTGCAACTGGTTGGGCAGGATATCACTTCAGAAATAAAGAATAATAATTAAGACCTCAACAGAGGTCTTTTTTATGATATATGTTGCCCATTATCGTAAACTAATTAAGATCGATACATATAACATACATAACAATAAACATATACTATGTCATTAGCAGACGGATACGATAACGAAAAGAATAAGAAAAGCAACCAGAAGAAAAAGACTACTCCGTTCTTAGATGAATTTGGAGAAGACTTAACTGCAGCTGCAGCTGATGGCAAATTAGATCCAATTATTGGTAGAGATAAAGAGATTTATAGAATTTGCCAAATATTAGCTCGTAGAAAAAAGAATAATCCAATTATATTAGGAGATCCTGGTGTTGGTAAGACTGCAATAGTTGAGGCAATAGCACAACGTATAGTTGATAAGAAGGTTGCAAGAGTCTTAGTAAATAAAAGACTTATTTCAATCAACATGACTACTATCGTTGCTGGAACAAAATACAGAGGTGAATTCGAAGAACGAATGAAGAATATTGTTGAAGAACTTAAAAACAATGATAATATAATAATATTCATTGATGAGTTACATACAATAGTAGGTGCAGGTGGAGTTAGCGGAGCATTAGATGCTAGTAATATTCTTAAACCAGCTTTGGCAAGAGGACAAGTACAATGTATAGGTGCAACAACGTTAGATGAATATCGTGAAAACATTGAGGATGATGGAGCATTAACTAGAAGATTCCAAGAAGTATTTGTTGAAGCACCTTCGGTTGAGGATACTATTGATATTTTATCTAGAATTAAACACAATTATGAAGAATATCACTCAGTAGAATACACAGACGCTGCTATCAGTGCATGTGTTAAACTAAGCGATAGATATATCAAACAGCGTGAATTACCAGACAAAGCTATTGATTTAATGGATGAAGCTGGAGCTAGAACACACTTATTAGAAGTTAAAATACCTTCTAAAATAAAGACATTAGAAAAACAAGCAGAAGAGATCAAGGCTGAAAAGAAGAATGCAGTTGAAAATCAAGATTATGAAGTAGCTGCTAGACTTAGAGATGATCAACTTTCTATTGAAAGTAAAATAGCACAAGAAACTCAGCTATGGGAAAAGTCTCTTAAGTTATCTAAAAGAAAAATAGATGTATCAGATATTGCTGAAACAATTTCTACTCAGACTGGTATTCCTGTAAATAAATTAGGCATAGACGATCTTAAGATGATTAAGAGCATGTCTAAAGAAATAAAGAAAATGATAATTGGGCAAGACAAGGCAGTAGATGCAATGTGTAATGTCATCAAGAGATCTAGAACAGGTGTTGCTAGTCATAGAAAACCAAGTGGATCTTTCATGTTCTTAGGACCAACTGGTGTTGGTAAAACCGAAACAGTAAAAGCATTAGCAGAATATACATTTGGTGATTTAGATGCTATGATCAGAATTGATATGTCAGAATATCAAGAGAAATTCAACATAAGCCGTTTGATAGGTTCACCTCCAGGATATGTTGGACACGAAGAAGGTGGTCAATTAACTGAAGCGGTGAGACGCAAGCCATATTCCGTAGTATTGTTTGATGAAATTGAAAAAGCTCATCCAGATGTATTTAATACATTGCTACAAGTACTAGATGAAGGTAGATTAACAGACTCAAGTGGACGCGTTGTGGATTTTACAAATACAATTATTATAATGACGTCAAATGTAGGAGCTAGAAAAATATCAGATTTTGGATCAGGTATTGGTTTCTCAAGCAGCTCAAGTATTGTTGAAGAAAGTAAAAAGATGGATTCTATTATAAAGAAAGAATTAAAAAACAAATTTAGTCCTGAATTTTTAAACAGATTAGATGACATTATATTATTTGACCAATTACAAAGTAAAGACATATTAAAAATAGTTGGAATAGAATTAACACATTTTAGTGAAAGAATGATAGAAGAAGGTTATACTTTTAAATTCTCTAAATTAGCTAAAGATTTCCTAGTAATAGAAGGATATGATCAAGCGTATGGTGCAAGACCAGTTAAACGAGCTATTCAAAGATATGTAGAAGACATTGTTGCTGATGCAATATTGGATCAAACTATTATAAAGGGTCAGGAATATTTAATAACAAAGAAATCTTCAGAAGATAAACTTTTCATCAAGTTATAGTATAACTAGTATAAACATTATAATCAATGAGCAATTTTACCAACATATTCAAAGAGTTAGTAACCGAAATAGATGAGATAGGTGAGCTTTCTAAACCAAGAGATTTAGAAGTAAAAGAATATCTATTAGCACATGTAGCAATAGATCCTAAAATGCCAATAGCTAACTTTGAATCTAGATCATTTAATTGGAAATACTTTGCAGGTGAAATGGCTTGGTATTTACACAGAGATACCGATGTAGATTATATAGGTCAATACTCAGGAATGTGGTCAACACTAACAAACCCAGGAACTAACGAAATAAATTCAAATTACGGTGCTCTAGTAATTAATAATGAGCAAATAGGTTGGGTAGTAGATTCACTACTATCAGATGATAATAGTAGACAAGCTATTATGTTTTTTAATCAACCTAAATTTCAATTTAAAGACAATAAAGATTTCGTATGTACAATGTATGCAAACTTCTTTATAAGAAAAAACAAATTGCACATGAAGATTCAAATGAGATCTAATGATGTGTTTTATGGTTTAACATTTGATGCACCGTTCTTCTCATTCTTAATGCAATCAATTTATCTAATTCTTAAAAAGAATGATAAGTATAAATCATTAGAACTAGGAACATATCACCATTTTGCAGATAACATACACTTCTACGAAAGACACTTTGACCTAGCAGATAAAATTAAAAAAGAAGATCAAACACTAAATACAACAAATCATACACTAATTCTTAAAAAACCATTATTTGATTATTCAAAGGGTGATGTGTTTTTAACAGATGAGGGTATTGAATTCGTTTCCAGAATGGATGCGACTCAAGGATCTAAAGAATATAACTATAAAAATATACTAGGTGACTACTTTACAATATAACATGCCAGATCCGCCATACATACATATAGATCCAACAAAAATACTTCAACAAGATTTTGATAAAGTATTAATGTCGAAATATGATATGTTCTACAGGAGAATAGTTGAATACATGTTAAACATTGTAGAAAATGTAGAAGAGCATCCAATTCTAGTTATTTTAGTAGATCCAGATGACGTAGAATACGAAATGCAATTACCAGTGAGTGGATATAAAAAGACACTAAAGAAAACAATGGAATATTTTACTACTATAGAAGAATATGAAACTTGTGATTTAATTAAACAAATACAAAAACAATTACAAAAATGAATTATTTCCCAAAGGATAAAGAATTTCAAAGGTACGCCAAGTCAGAATTTAACGTAAGTGGAACTAGTTTAGATTTATACAGTGCATCTGCAAACAAGCAAGCCTCTATGACACCTTATATTTTAGAAGAACGTTCTATGAATGTTGCACAAATGGATGTGTTTTCTAGATTAATGGCAGATAGATTATTATGGGTAGCAGGACCAGTTAATGATGCAATGAGCACTGTTGTTCAAGCACAACTAATGTTTTTATCTAGTAACAGCTCAGACGATATTACGATGCATATCGATTCTCCAGGCGGTTCTGTTAAGTCAGGATTATCTATGGTAGACGTGATGGAATATATACCATGCGATATACGTACAGTTAATACTGGTATGGCAGCTTCAATGGGTTCAGTATTACTGGGCGCAGGTACAAGGGGTAAGAGAAGTTCATTGAGACATTCCACAACAATGTTACATCAATCTTCTGGAGGATTTAGTGGAAATATACAAGATGCTGAAGTTGATTGGATAGAATGGAATAAAGTAAATAAAGAACTATTTAATCTTTTAGGAGAATATTGTGGCAAGAAGCCAGAAAGAGTAGCAAAGGATGCAACAAGAGATTTCTGGTTAAATGCAGAAGAAGCAGTTAAGTACGGAATTATAGATGAAATTATAAAACCCAAAAAAAGTTAATATATAGACCATGGTCAGTAGAGAAAAAACACGAAAGGTATTCTTAGAACTAATTAATTTACAATTAAAGCCACATGGTAAAACATATGACGATGTTGTAGGTCAACATGACTGGTATATGAAGTTCAATACCACCAGAGAAAAGGAACAAGATTTTATAAAAGAAGCAATAAGAATTGTTAGAACAAAATTAAGAATGAATAAATCTATTGCTGAAAAAGAAGTGAATTGGTTTATTTTACAATGGGGATTAACCACAGCACATGCTGATGCAGAAGCATTGAGTGTTGCAGTAAAAGAAAAGAAAAGGAAGAAACAGTAGCAGTATTATTATATTATGAAATAAGAGGACATTATAGAAATATAGTGTCCTTTTTTCATTATCTAGGAATAGATCTATGATAAATAGAATATGAACTTAAAACTTAAAACACCTAGTTGGATCACAGATGGACCGCATGATGCGGAATATCGTACATATAAATTAAGGGGTGCAGTTTCTGGTATAAAAGAGAAATTAGGATCTGGTAATTTAATGGATGCTCTATTCGAAATAGACAGCACATTAGATTACTTATATAAATACGATGCTGTTCAAATGACACAGGATCCAAATCCAGTTAGTCAAATAATAAGTGGATTTGATATTCCAGATCTAGAATTGGTTTTTACAACCGAAGAAGAATTAGAAAACGATGATGTATTAGATTTGTTATTAGACGAGGCGCTAGATTCTTACGAGGATTTACATTCAATTTGTAGAAAACAATGGAGAATTATAGAAGATGGACTAACATGTGGTTATATACCAAAAAAACCATATTTTTTAAATGATGGATTTGTCTTTATAAAAACTCCTGATAACAAGATGCATATTTATCATTTTGTAAAGCCCAATAAATATTTCACATATGACTGGAAGCAATTTAAACTTTCTCACATGTGTACTAAAGAATGGACAAAAGAATCTTATATTTCAAGCGTTGAAGAGATAGTTTCTAAAGAATCTGATAAGATTATAATTAAAATGGATTGCACAACTGAGACCATTTTAGAAAATAATGCACTATGCGTCATAAACCAAAAGATATTTTCTATGTTACATAGAGACTATTCGTTTTAATACTGATATATAAACAAAGAAAAAAACACAAATTAATATGCCAACTGTTTCAAATCAAAACATTATTGCAGTTCTACCGGAACTGGCAAAGATTATTAGAGGACAATCTAATAGTATCAAACTAGTATTGCACCAAGATTACATAGGTAATCAAGTCAACATAGGTATCGCACAAGAAGTTAAAGTAGACTTGTACAATTCAAATAATGCTTTAGTAGCGACTTTTGCAAAATCAAATTCTACACTAATTACTGGTCCTATATCCAGTGAAACTCAAGGTGAGATATCTTTATCATTAACTGCTAATCAAACAGCTGCATTGCCATTTGCTGCAGAGAATGTATCTGGTGTATTAACAGCTAGAATATTTGTTACCTTAGGTATAAACTTAGTAGCATTACCACACATCAAGAT
>Ga0307996_1000118_pt1 | contig 21461 bp, 16 predicted proteins | sample Davwhametageno35_FD_203143 | JGI IMG/M metagenome (GOLD analysis project Ga0307996, IMG submission 203143) | Marine microbial communities from Davis Island wharf, Antarctic Ocean - #35 | ecosystem: Environmental > Aquatic > Marine > Unclassified | place: Antarctic Ocean: Davis Island wharf...
ATAAAAATTTAAGAAGTTTTTCTTTTTAATTAGCTTTCCATTTTTGTACTCGTGATAATAACTATAATCGTTTATTATTTTAACATTAGTTATTGGAGTAGGAGTAACGGTATATGGAAAATAAACTAAGAATTTTTTTATTGGTCCAAATTTAGATACCCTGCAAGATTGAGTTACAAATCGGGAACAATTGGAACCTCCAATATTAAAAGGACCATATTTTATTGCTTCTCGTTTTTGAATTTTTTTTGCTTTTTTAAAGACTCTATCGTAACGCTTAGTATACATTTCACTGGCAATTAACCTTCCTTCTCCGTGGGTAGCTTTTAATCCAGCTAACTCCTCAAATAAGGCTTCCAGGTTCATGATTTTGTTTCCTTCAATGATTGCCTTTGTGTAAATTGTAAGATCAGGATCGGTAAATTTATCCCTGACTCTTCCATGTTTTTTTGGTGTATGATACCGTCCAAAATCAAGGTAAAGAAATTCTTTTTCCTTATGATTTACCATTACTAGGGAGGCATGGCCGGCTTCATAAAAATCATTTTTCAAAAACCCAAGAGTTTTCATTATACCATCATACCATTTTCCCTCTTTCAATACGGGAGTTTGTGGCCAAGATACCGCTATGAGAGTTCCTTTGTTTTTCATAGTTATAAAAATAACGACTGATTACCTTTCGAGTAATAATTTTCTAATATTTTTGAATTCTATTATTTTAAACAGAAATAAATTCAGGCTTCCAGAGCCCAACATAATTAATGCAGCATAGTGCCATTCTATTTCGTTTACGTAAACTGTTTTTAATACATAACCTGTTGTCACCATTATGAAAGTAAACAAGACTATTTTGGAAAACAATTCGAAATTAATTTTCAATTTAAAATAAGATTTACAAAGCCAAACTTGAGCTAGAGCCGTTAATCCTTGGGTAATAACACTAGCAATTGCAGCTCCATAAGATTGGTACATTGGGATTAGAATTAAATTTAAAACAATATTTAAAATCACACCTACAAAAGCTATTTTATTCAGTGTTTTTAGGTTTCCATTGGCTGTTAATAACGTTCCAAAAATATAGGTGGTTGAAATAAAGACAAAACAAATCATGAGTAAACCAAACACCTCTCCCGATTGAGTTGTACTATTAATGTAACGCGCTCCCATTAATTCTTGGCTGTAAAAAAAGCAAGTAGTTGCTATTAATATTGCTCCTGGAATAAGAATCCTACTGGCTAGATTTACCATACTGGCAATGGACTCTTTCTTTTTTAAAAGATTAGAAAACAAAGGAAGTAGGAGAGTGGCAAACAAGAATGCAATGTTATTTGCGGCTTCAAAAAAACGAAACCCGTTGGCGTAAATCCCTGCCTGATTTTTTCCATCTTCCAACATTCTTTCCAGCATCACACTATCTGCACGGTAATAAAAAGTCATTAATAAGATAAGTAAAGCATAAGGTGCGCTTTGTTTAAGTATAGCAATAGAAAATAGTTTGTTGCCTCTTAATTTCCCTAATTTTTGTTTCGAAATCAAAAACAGAAATGCCGTAATTGCTGTTATAGCATAAGTAAAAGTCTGCGCATAAATGAACCAATAAATATCAAATGGTTTGTCCGTAACTCCACCCCAAAGTAAAAAGGAGCAGATAATAATTAATAGAAATCGATCTAAAACTGAGATTATACTGTCGTATTTAAATAATAATAACCCTGCTAAATTGGACCTAAAATAAAGAGTAAATGCGGCTAATATTTGGTTGCAAATTAGCCAAATCAGCATGTAAATCTCGGAAGAGTCGTAACCAATTACTGAACCTAAGAGCAATACAAAACCTCCGTAAATTAACGCCAAAAACAAACGGAGAGAAAATATTTTGGAAAAATACTTTGCAATAAGAAAGGGTTGTTGAGCTATTGTTCGGGTATTGAAATTTACGACTCCTACATCCATTAGTATATTGAATAAAAACGTAAATCCAAGAAGTGAAAAATACAGTCCATATTCTTCTGTTCCAACCCGGTTTTGGATTTCTGCATCAATTCCTAAGATATAGAATGGCTTCACCAATAAATTGAGGAAAAGCAGAAACGATAAATTGGTTAGGAATTTTCTGTTCATACCCGTAAATATAAAGAGATATTTAGTTTATCGAAATAAAAACGGGTTGAATACTATAATTTTTTTGAAGCTTTTTTTATCAATGATTTCACCACTATTTTGTGAAAGGGCTTTACAACAAAGAAATATAATTTACCAAACTAATTGTTGTATTGAACCAAAGTAGAAATACAAAGGGTTGTTTCTTTTTCAATTATTCTGTGAATTGAAATTCTAAAGTCGAGGTGTTTATCATCTTCTGTTATGATAAAGGAGCAACCACACATAAAAGAAGACATCTTACTTAGGAGTTGTTTAATAGCTGTTTAAATTTTTAATTCACTAAATAAAAGTTGTATTGAGAGCTTATTATTTAAAATAAAATAAAAATGAAAAAAAGCTATTTATTTACGATTTTGAGCCTTGCAGTATTAATATTTGTCAATTCTTGTACAAGTAACAAAGTTGCCTCAGGCAAGTTTATACAGAAAAGGAAGTACACTAAGGGGTGGTTCATTAGTAGTTCTGAGAATTATAAAACGACTAATGCTTCTGTTATTGAGGAAAACAGAAATACTTTAATTAACAATAGTAGCGATTCAGAAGAGATTGAAACTAATGTAACCGATTTTTCAACAAAGGAGCCAAATATTGATCAAATCAATAGAACTGCAAATGTTGAAGATGCATCAGTCTATCCTTCAAACTTATCAATCACTTCCGAAACGGAAGAACCTATTTCTGATTATAAAACAAATTCTTCGGATAATTCTGTTGAGGACTGTGATATAATTTTCTTCAAAAACGGAGATGAAAAGCTGGCTAAGGTTGTGGAGGTTGGAACTAACGAGATTAAATACAAAGACTGTGATAACATATCTGGTCCAACTTTTACCATAAATAAATCAAAAGTTTTAATGATTCAATATCCAAATGGGAGTAAAACGATTATAGAGTCATCATCAGATGATGACAACAACAACAATGAGAATAAAGGAAAGGGAAAAAGTCAACTTATTGCCTTGTTACTATGTATTTTCCTTGGATTGTTTGGTATTCACAGGTTTTATCTAGGATACACAGGAATGGGGATCTTATACTTGCTGACAGCTGGTCTTTGTGGTATAGGTGCTTTAATTGATATTATTCTAATATTAACAAATAGTCTCAAGCCAAAAGATGGAGAATATTCTGAAAAATTATAACGTAACCATATTTAGATTTGTAAAAGTTTTCTTATTAATTTTTATTCCTATAGTAATTGCTTTACTTCCCGAAGATTTTTTTGAAAATAAGGGAAGTACTTGCTTTTCTGTCATTTTTCTTGATCAAGAATGTTATGGCTGCGGAATGACACGGGCATCAATGAATTTAATTAACTTTAACTTTACTCAGGCGTGGTATACGAATAAACTATCGCTTATTGTTATTCCTTTGATTTGTTTTCTTTGGATAAAAGAGTTGCTAAAAGAAATTAAAGCTATACAGTCCAATTTTAAAAACGACTAAGAAAAATTTATTATTAAAATGGAAGACAATCCTTTCTAGATCAATACTTGTTTGGATTCATATAATTGGCCTTTTAAAGAAAATCGCCAAAATTCAATATGGTCTTAGATAATTTACTCATTATTTTAAGTCTTTCAGCAGTTCATAAAACTCATCCGATTGTTTTAATTCCTCCATGGCTTTGTTGATTTTGAAAACCAATGTGGGATTTTTTTTAGACACAGCAACTGCAATCCTTTCTTCCGTAAATTTACTGCTCATTACCTCTAATTCTATATTTTTATTAGCAATCTCATCCAAGAAGCTTTTATCTAAAATATACGCATCTATTTCATTATTCAATAATAACCCTTCAGGTTCAACAAAGGCCGTATCAAATTTTTCGTAGGTCATGAGAGTACTTTCATTCAAGTTTTCTTTTGCCCAACTATGAGCTGAAGTAAATTCAAGAGTGTACACTCTTTTTCCATTCAAATTGGAAAGGGTTTGGATAGAATCTTCTTTTCTTACTAAGGCAGATAGTCCATCAAAATAATAGGGATTCGAAAATAACACACGTTTTTTTCGCTCCTCATTTATTGAAATTGCACGAATACAAATATCAGCTTTTCCTTTTTCTAGCACTTCTATTCTTGGATCACCTTCCCCTGAAAATTCGAAATTAGTTACGTATTCATAATCAAGTTCTGCGACTTCTAAAACTCGTTCAATAAAAGCGGGCTCAATTCCTGTTGGTTTTGCTTCTCCTCTTTTCCATTGGTAATGAGGTAGTCCTTCTCCGCCTGGCCAAGACACAAAGATTCTTACTTTGGAATTGTCTTCACAAGAAAAAAGCAATGAGATTATTAAAATAATCATCATTGCTTTGGTTAGGTTTTTCATTGTAAGTTGATTTTCATAGTCATCCTGAATTTAGTTCAGGCTCTCACAGAGAATATTTCACAGAGTAAGTTTACTTTTTACTAAGGGCTAATTATACCTTAGGAATTTATTTCTGAGCCATTTGCCAAGAACCTTCTTTTATAAGTGGTTCGGCTTGTTTGTATTTCACTTCTTTGGTTTCTCCACTTCTTAAGTTCACAATATTTACCCTGTCGTTTCTTCCAATTTTTGCTTCGTTTACAACTGGTTTCTGTTTAGTTCTTTCCCCATTTTGTTGCTGGTTGGCAACTTGTTGGTTCGCTTGACTAGCTTCATTTATGTCTGTTCTCCCAGCTTGTAATCTAGGTTGAGCACTTCCTTTTAACTTTCCGTTATTAGTTTGCTCTACTACTTCATTTACTGGTAAATTTGCTTTCATCAAGAAAGAAATAATTTCTTTATTCACCTTACTTACCATGTCTTTAAACAATTTGTAAGACTCCAGTTTGTACATCAAAAGTGGATCTTTTTGCTCGTATTGAGCTCCTCTTACATCTTGTCTCAAATCATCCATCTCTCTCAAATGATCCTTCCATTCGTTATCAATTACACCCAGAGTAATATTTCTCTCTAGTAATTTACTAATGTTAGTTCCTTTACTTTCGTAAGAATCTTTAAGATTTGCAAGAATTTGTGTACTCTTAGTTCCATCCGTAATTGGAATAATAATGTTCTCGTAAGAATTAGACTCGTTTTGATACACATTTGCTATCACTGGACTTGTCTGAGTCGCTATAAAAGCACTTTTTCTATTGTAAGCTTCTTTTGCTTTTTCGTAAACTGCGTCTACGATTTCCATTTCATTTCTAATTTTAAATTCTTCAGTTGTAACGGGAGATTCAATTGACATAATTCTTAATAATTCCATTTCGAATTCTTCAAAATCTTCAACCTCTTTGTTTGTGAAAACAATGTTTTCTGAAATTTCATACAAAGTATTGGCAATGTCTAAATCTAATTTATCTCCATACAATGCATTTCTTCTCTTAGCGTAAATAGAGTTTCTTTGCGCGTTCATTACATCATCATATTCCAATAAATGCTTACGAATACCAAAGTTATTTTCCTCTACCTTCTTCTGAGCTCTTTCAATAGAATTAGAAATCATTTTGTGTTGAATTACTTCACCTTCTTTGAATCCCATTCTATCCATCATCTTTCCAATCCTTTCAGAACCAAAAAGTCTCATTAAATTATCTTCCAAAGAAATAAAGAATTGAGAAGAACCTGGATCTCCTTGCCTTCCTGCTCTACCTCTCAATTGCCTATCTACACGTCTAGAATCATGACGTTCCGTACCAATAATTGCTAAACCTCCAGCTTCTTTTACTCCTTCTCTCAGTTTAATATCAGTTCCCCTTCCTGCCATGTTGGTTGCGATTGTTACCGCACCTGCAACACCTGCACTAGCAACAATATCAGCTTCTTGTTGGTGTTTTTTTGCATTCAGGACATTGTGTTTAATGCCTTTTGAATTCAATAGGCTACTCAACATTTCTGAAATCTCTACGGAAGTTGTACCCACTAATACGGGTCTTTTTCCTTCTACCAATCTTATAATTTCATCAATTACAGCTAGGTATTTTTCTCTTGCGGTTTTGTAAACCAAATCTTCACGGTCATCTCTAGTAATTGGTTTATTGGTAGGTATTACAACAACATCCAATTTATAAATGTCCCAAAATTCTCCCGCTTCTGTTTCTGCAGTTCCTGTCATTCCAGATAGTTTGTGGTACATTCTGAAATAGTTCTGAAGGGTAATAGTTGCGTAAGTCTGAGTAGAATTTTCAATTTTCACATTTTCTTTTGCTTCTATTGCTTGATGCAGTCCATCAGAGTATCTTCTTCCCTCCATTACACGACCAGTCTGCTCATCTACAATTTTCACTTTTCCGTCTACCATTATGTATTCATCATCCTTTTCAAAAAGAGTGTATGCTTTCAATAATTGGTTAATAGAGTGAATTCTTTCGGCCTTAATGGTGTAATCACGAATGATTTCATCTTTCTGTCTTAGTCTTTCTTCTTTGTCAGTAACTTTGTTTTCTAACTCAACAAACATTGCCCCTAAATCTGGTAAAATATAGAAGTTGGGATCATCTGCACCAGAAAGTAAATCAATACCTTTTCCTGTTAAATCTACTTGGTTGTTCTTTTCTTCAATTACAAAATACAATTCTTTATCTACTTTGTGCATTTCCTTATTTTGGTCCTGCATGTAGAAATTTTCCACTTTTTGTAATTGAACTTTTATTCCTGGTTCACTCAGGTATTTAATTAAATCGTCATTTTTAGGAATCCCTCTGTGTGATCTCAAAAGTGCCATTTGACCAACTTTTGAATACTCAGCTCTTTTCTTTTTATCTAAAGTTTCGTCTTCAGCTTTCGCTATGTTTTCTTTTGCTTCTTTCAAGAAATCGTTAGCCAATTTTTTTTGAACAGCATATAATTTTTCCACCTTTGGTCTAAGAGCAGTAAACTCTTGTTTGTCTCCATTAGGAGTTGGTCCCGATATAATTAAAGGTGTTCTAGCATCATCAATCAATACAGAATCTACCTCATCAATAATTGCGTAATGGTGCTTTCTTTGTACCAAAGAATCTACGTCACTACTCATGTTGTCTCTCAAGTAATCAAACCCAAATTCATTGTTTGTTCCAAAAGTAATGTCAGACAAATAAGCTAATCTTCTTTCTGGAGTGTTAGGTTGGTGCTTGTCAATACAATCGACAGATAATCCGTGAAACTCATACAAAGGGCCCATCCACTCGCTATCTCTTTTTGCAAGATAATCGTTTACTGTAATTACGTGCACTCCTTTTCCTGCTAATGCATTCAGGTACACAGGAAGTGTAGAAACTAATGTTTTTCCTTCTCCTGTTTGCATCTCAGCAATTTTCCCAGAATGAAGAGCAACTCCACCAATCAATTGTACATCATAATGCACCATTGCCCAGGTTACTTCTACTCCTCCAGCAGTCCAAGAATTGAACCAAATTGCTTTGTCTCCTTCTATTTCAGCCACGTCTTTTTTGGCTGCAATTAATTTGTCAAAATCTGTTGCAGTTACCTCAATCTCTGCATTTTCGTTAAATCTTTTGGCGGTTTCTTTTATTACAGCAAAAGCTTCAGGTAAAATTTCTTTTAAAATCTCCTCCAACTTTTCGTTCGATTGAAGTTCTAATTTCTCCATTTCCTGAAAAATCTCATCCTTTGCATCCACATCTGTCTCAGGAGATTGAGTTTGCGCTCTTAAGGTTTCTATTTGTGAATCAATTTCTGAAGTATATTCTTTTATTCTAGCTTTAAAATCAGCAGTTTTGGCTCTTAATCCGTCATTGCTAATTCCTTGAATATTAGTAAATGCTTCTTTTGTTTTATCCACCAATGGGTTTATGTCTTTGAAAACATTTTTATTGGTATCGCCTAATAACTTTTTTAGAATTTTTTGGATCATTCGTGTAGTATTTTTACTTATTATTGGTAGTATTTTTACAAAAACTGTGCGTTTTTACTATACAAGCCAATTTGACTGACAAAATTACGAAAAATGGAATAATTAAAGGGTTAATTTTAATAAAATACAAGATTTGGCAGATAATTAGAATTTAAAACAATTTTGAATAGTATGATTAGGATTGCTCCTTCTTTTATCCCTACATAATTTACATTTTTATTTTCCTGTGAGCTAGGCAATAAAAGGCACAATTTTTTATTTGAATAACAATTCCTTTATTTTATAAAATGGTCTATTAACATTAAACCTAAAGAATCATTTTTGATTTTAATTATATACAATCAAGTGATTACATAAAATATAAAAATACTTAACTTTGTCTAACTATTTAAGTTATTATGAAACTATCCCGAGTCTTTCTTCTTGTTTTTTTACTTTTTTTAGTAATTGGAACTTTTGTTTTTTATCCAAAAGTAGAACTGTATTTTGCTGGCATTAAGACTGTGGAAGTGAAAAAGGAGACAGATTTTTTCGTTCATACTGGGTCAAGCTTCAACAATGTTGTTGATTCATTGGTTGCAAAAAAAATAATTTCTAATCCAGAAAAATTTAAAGCTTATGCCAGTTTCAGAAATTTAAAAGATGCAACTGTAGAACCTGGAAAATATGAATTTTTACCCACTACTACTTTACACGAATTAGTTTCTTATTTGAGAAAGGGAAATGGAGAAAAGGAAGTAAAAATCACACTTAATAATACAAGAACTTTAGCTGATATTGCAGAAAAAATCACCGAAAACATTGAAGTTTCAGAGTTTGAATTTTTAATGTTATTGAATCAACTCGAGACTCAATCTAAATATGGTTTTGATAAAGAAACAATAAGAACTCTATTTATTCCAGACACTTACAATGTGTGGTGGGATATTTCTAAAGAAGAACTGTTGGCGAGAATGGCAAAAGAATACAAGAGTTTTTGGAATGATTCCAGGAAAAGTAAAGCGCATGGAATTGGCTTGTCTCAATCCGAAGTTTCGGTTTTAGCTTCTATTGTTTATTCTGAAACAAAAAAAGCAGATGAAGCACCAAAAGTGGCTGGTGTTTATATGAATAGAGTAAAAAAAGGGATGTTGTTACAAGCTGATCCGACCTTGGTTTATGCTTTGGGTGATTTTAGTATTAAAAGAGTGTTAAACAAGCACAAGGAAATAGAATCTCCATACAATACTTACAAATATACTGGATTACCTCCAGGGCCAATTATTACACCTCCCATTTCTTATTTGGATGCTGTATTGAATTTCGAGAAACATAGTTATATTTTCTTTTGTGCTCGCCCAGATTATTCAGGCTATCATGCTTTTGCTAAAACAAATGCGCAGCATAATGTGAATGCAAGAAAGTATTATGCTTTTTTGAATAAAGAAGGAATTCGCTAAGAACTGCAAGAAAGCATAGAACAACCTACTTTTTCTTTTGCCCAATCTGGTCTTTTAGTAAACCATTTTTCTTCCATTTCTGGTTGTTCAGTATAGGGTTTTTTGAGTAAATCAAACAATTCATTTATCAAGGAATAATCTTCTTTATCTGCTTTGTCTATTGCCAATTGAGACATCCAATTTCTTAGTACGTATTTAGGATTAACTAAATTCATTTTTTCAATCTTTTTCTCGTTAGAAATAGTTTCTTTCTTCAATCTTTTGGAATAACTATCTAGCCAAGCACTCCAAGAATTGATTTGTCTGTCTAATTCAATTTTTGACAGATAACTATCTTTTTCTATCAATTTTAGGTGGTTTTCTTTGTTTTTTGAGTCAAAACGATTCAAATTTCTAAAAAACAGAGTAAAGTCCATTTCTGATTCAGATAAGTTTTTTATCAAATCATCTATCAATTTTTCATCTCCTTTATCGAAAGTAAAAACCCCGATCTTTTCCAACATCATCAATAAATAATTCAGTTGATATTGGCTCTTGTAATAATCTAAAATTTCTTGAAGCGGCTCTACTTCTTTAATTAATGGATACAATGCGTTTGCGAGCTGAGTTAAATTCCAAAGTGCAACAGAGGGTTGATTCCCAAAACGATATCTTCTGTTTTGTGCATCCGTGGTATTTGGAGTCCAAGATTCGTCATAATCTTCTAGCCAACCATAAGGACCGAAATCTATCGTGACTCCGTGAATAGACATGTTGTCCGTATTCATTACACCATGTACAAATCCTACTCTTTGCCAATCGACAACCATTTTACGAGTAGTCTCTACTATTTCTTTGAAAAAAGCTAAATAGGTTTTTTTTGATGGTTCTCCAAGGTGAGAAAAATGATGTTTTATAGTGTAATTGACTAGTTCGGTTAAGGTTTTTTTATCTCCCCGAGAAGCAAAAATCTCAAAACTTCCAAAACGAATAAAACTAGGTGCAACACGAGAAACTACGGCTCCTTTTTCGTAATCTGGATTCCCGTCATACAGGATATCACGCATTACTTTGTCGCCAGTTAGTGAAAGTGAAAGTGCACGAGTTGTTGGTACTCCTAGGTGAAACATTGCTTCGCTACATAAATATTCGCGAATAGAAGATCGTAAAACTGCTAAACCATCAGCAGTTCTAGAGAAGGGAGTGTGGCCAGCTCCTTTTAGTTGAGTGGCCCAAGTTTGTGTTTTTCCTTTTATTTCACACAAATTTATTGCTCTTCCATCTCCCAATTGTCCAGCCCAATTTCCAAACTGATGTCCGCCATAGCACATAGCAAAAGGAATAGAACCTGGAATTAATTTTTGTCCTGAGAAATAAGCTAAAAAGTCTTTTGGCTTTAGTTCGTCTAGGTTTAATTCATCTCGCATTTCTGGGGATGAATGAATAAGTTGTGCATTTGCTGTGGGAGTTGGAGTAACTTCCGAATAGCAAGCTTCCTGAACTTGGCGAGAGATATTTCTTTTGTCTGGATCACCAGGAAGTTCGATTGCAAATTTATTTTCTATCGAGATTTTATTCATTACTTATCCAATTTTATTGACACAGAATTAATGCAATACCTTAATCCACTTGGTTCTGGTCCGTCAGGAAAAACATGTCCTAGGTGTGCGTTACACGAATTACAAAGTGCTTCTACTCTTATCATTCCAAAAGAAACATCTTTTATATATCCTACAGCATTTGGTTTTATTGGGTCGGTAAAACTTGGCCATCCTGTTCCAGATTCAAACTTGATAGAAGAATCGAATAGGGGAGTATTACAGCAAATACAATTGTATTTTCCGGATTCATGAGAAGAACAAAATTCTCCCGAATGAGCTCTTTCTGTTCCTTTCATACGGGCAACTCTAAATTGCTCAGGAGTTAAAATGGCTTTCCATTCCTCTTCCGTTTTTTCCACTCTTTTGTCTGGCGTTAAATTTCCGTGATTGGCTATTTTTATGATTTCGTTCCAAGTCATGTTGATAGTTATTTTAATTACTTACTTGGACGAATGAAGCCCATTATTTTTACAAAATCAACTTTTCCAAGGATTAAATAAATTCTCTTGTTCTCCTCTTCCAGGTTCTTCTTCGGTAAGTGGTTCACATTCCTTTAGCGTTTCTTGGCAATCTTTGGGTAATTGCTGGTATAATTGTGTTCCTTTTGTTTTCCAAGCTATCATTTCGTCCGAGACTTCTTTGATTAATTTAGCTGGATTTCCTGCCATCAAACTTCTTCTTGGAATAATTGATTTTGCTTTCACAAAACTCAAAGCTCCCACAATGCATTCTTCGCCAATTTCTACTTCGTCCATAATTACGGCATTCATTCCAATTAATGAATTTTTACCAATAATTCCTCCGTGAATAATTGCTCCATGCCCAATGTGAGCTCCTTCATGTAAAATAGTGTCTTTCCCTGGAAACATATGAACCGTACAGTTTTCCTGTACGTTACATCCGTCTTTAATGATGATTTTTCCCCAATCCCCTCGCAAAGCACAACCAGGTCCAATGTACACATTTTTGCCAATGATTACATTTCCGGTAACTGTTGCTTGTGGATGCACAAACGAAGAAGGATGGACTACGGGTTTAAACCCTTTGAATTCGTAGATCATAGTTTTAATTTAATATCCAGAACCACTAGCCCCAATTTTCTCAATCGGATGCCAAGTAGTTTTTACTTCAGTGAATTTTGTGATGAAATAAGGTGATTCTGCTTCGTCTTTCATCCAGTTCACTTTATTTTTTATCACAATTCTTTTCAAGTTAATGGCAGAATTTTCTTTGATTAACTGAATTGATTTTTTATCATTTCCACAATACAGCATGCTGTTTACATCCATGTGAGTAGAAAAATGAGGAATCAATTCTTCTGCATTTCCTGTCAAGATATTAATTACACCCCCAGGAACATCCGAAGAGTTGATTACTTCGGCAAAAGAAACAGAACACAAGGCTTTACTTTCTGAAGCTAACACAATGCAGCTGTTTCCTGAAACAATGACGGGTGCAATTACTGAAACTAATCCAATTAATCCGTTTTCTTCAGGTGCGATGGCAGCAACAACTCCAGTTGGTTCTAGAACTGTGAAGTTGAAAAATGCTCCCGAAACAGGATTTACCGAACTGCTAATTTGTTGGTATTTATCTGCCCAACCTGCATAGTAAATCAACCTGTCAATAGAGGTGAATACTTCTTCTTCTGCTTGTTTTTTTGTAGATCCCATCTGCATCAATTCATCAATGAATTGTGCTTTTCTACCTTCAAGCATTTCTGCTATTCGGTACAAAATTTGGCTGCGGTTGTAAGCCGTTTTGTTGCTCCAAGGTTCAAATGCTTTTCGAGCTTCTACTACAGCATTTCTAAAATCTTTTCTTGATCCTTTGCACATATTGGCGACTTCTTCTCCTTTAGCATTTTTCAATGTAAAATACCTTCCAGATTCTGTTCTTGGAAATTTCCCTCCAATGTACATTTTGTATGTTTTTAAAACTTCTATTCTTGCCATAATAATTATGTTCTAAGTCGGACTTCGAGACATTTTATTTTTTCACTTCGCTTCAAAATAAAACCCTCAGCCCTCATTTTTTTTTATGCAATCCGAACCCTGAGGATTTCGATTTTAGTCGGAATGTCTCGAAGGGTGATTTTTAATTCTCAAACTCCAAATAAGCCTCCAATCCGTGCAATCCTCCTTCTCTTCCAAATCCACTTTCTTTGTATCCTCCAAACGGGGAAGTTGGGTCAAATTTATTGAATGTATTCGCCCATACAATCCCTGCTCTAAGCTGAGAAGTCACATTAAATATCTTTGAACCTTTATCTGTCCAAACTCCTGCAGAAAGACCGTAAGGCGTGTTGTTTGCTTTTGTAATTGCTTCTTCAATCGTACGGAAAGTCTGGATTGCCAATACAGGTCCAAAAATCTCTTCTTGTACAATTCTGTTACTCTGTGCAACTCCAGTAAATAAGGTTGGTTTACACCAATATCCTTTCTTTTCTAGTTTCCCTTCTGGTTGATAAATTTCGGCTCCTTCTTCTTTTCCTAATTTGATATAATGGTTAATCGTATCCAATTGAGATTTAGAGTTGATAGCTCCAATATCAGTGTTTTTATCCAATGGATTACCTACAATAAGGCTTTCCATTCGGTCTTTTAGTTTTCTAAGAACAACATCATACACCGATTCTTGAACCAATAATCTAGATCCTGCGCAACATACGTGACCTTGATTAAAAAATATTCCGTTTATAATTCCTTCTACAGCTTGGTCAAGTGGGGCATCTTCAAACACAATGTTTGCTGCTTTTCCACCTAATTCAAGTGTTGCTTTTTTGTCGGTTCCAGAAATCGCTTTTTGAATAATCTTTCCAACACCAGTAGAACCAGTGAATGCAATTTTATCAATTCCATCATGGTTTACAATTTCTGCCCCAACATCTCCAGCTCCGGTAACCACATTTACAACTCCAGCAGGTAAACCAGCTTGTTCGCAAATCTCTGCAAGTAGGAGAGTAGTAAGCGAAGTAGTTTCGGCAGGTTTTAATACCACGGTATTTCCACAAGCTAAGGCTGGTGCAATTTTCCATGCAGCCATTAATAAGGGGAAATTCCAAGGAGTAATTTGTCCTGCAACACCCAATGATTTTGGGTTTCTGTTTGGGAAAGCATAGTCCAATTTATCAGCCCAGCCAGCATAATAGAAAAAGTGATTAGCAGCCAAAGGAATATCAATATCTCGAGATTCTCTAATTGGTTTTCCACCATCCAAAGTTTCAACAACAGCTAATTCTTTAGCTCTCTCTTGAATAATTCTTGCAATACGGAAAATGTATTTACCTCTTTCTTTCCCAGAAAGTTTGCTCCAAGTTGTGTCGTATGCTTTTCGAGCAGCTTTCACAGCCATGTCCACATCCTTTTTATTTGCATTTGCAATAGAGGCTAATTTTTCTTCGGTAGCAGGGTTATTTGTATCAAAATATTTCCCAGAGCTAGGTTTTACCCATTTTCCTCCAATAAATAAATCATATTTTTTTTTCAAATTAATATGGCTTGTGCTTTCCAAAGAAGGAGCCAAATCCCAGTTGCTTTTTAAGTTTAGTTTTGATTCTTTTTTAGACATAATTGTTTAATTAATCTTTAGAGAAATAATCTTTAGATTGGTAATTTCCTGTTCTTTGTTTTTCCAATTGCATTAATATGTCATTGGCAAGGCTACTTGCTCCAAAACGGAACCATTGGTTGGTTAACCATTTATCTCCTAATGTTTCTTTTACCAGCATTAAATAGTGTAATGCCAATTTAGAATTAGAAATTCCACCAGCAGGTTTCATTCCTATTTGAATTCCAGTTTCGTAATAATAATCTTTAATTGCTTCTAGCATAACAAGAGTTACAGGGAGAGTAGCAGCAGGGCTAATTTTCCCTGTAGAGGTTTTAATAAAATTACTTCCAGCATGCATAGCGATATCACTTGCTTTTCTCACATTATCCAAACTACCTAGCTCTCCTGTTTCAAGAATGGTTTTTAGTCTGGCTTGTTTTCCGCATATTTCTTTTATTTTGGCAATTTCATCAAACACATAATTGTATTCTCCTTGGTGAAATTTCCCTCTTGAGATTACCATGTCCACTTCATCTGCTCCGGCATCAAGAGCCATTTTGGTATCAGCAATCTTTACTTCAAGCGAAGAGTTTCCTGAAGGGAAAGCAGTTGCAACCGAAGCCACATTTATTCCACTTCCTTTAAGTTGTTCTTTTGCCAATCCAACAAAATTTGGGTATACACAAATAGCAGCCACAGTCGGTAAATCAGGATAAGCATCATGAAGATGCATTCCTTTGTAGCACAATTGCTTTACTTTGTTCACAGTATCAGCTCCTTCCAATGTGGTAAGGTCAATCATATTCAAAGCCATTTTTAATCCTTGGATTTTGGCTTCGTTTTTAACTGAACGAGCTGTTATTCTAGAAACACGGTCTCCAATACCAACTTGATCAACAGAAACTTGATTGATATTGGTAATTATTTTGTTTGTTGTTTTCATTTATTTAAAATATCTAAAATCGTGACCGTTTTTAATGTTTTGCAACACTTCTATATACAACTTAATCAAATTCTCTACATCATCTCTGTGTGCAGTTTCTACGGTTGTGTGCATATATTTCAATGGCAAAGAAATTAAAGCAGACGCAACTCCTTCGTTAGAGTAGGCAAAAGCATCTGTATCTGTTCCTGTTCTGCTAGAAAGTGCCATTCTTTGGAATGGTATTTTGTTTTTCTGTGCCGTTTCAATCAATAACTTTAAAAGATTATTTTGCACTGCCGGAGCATAAGTTAAAACTGGTCCATCACCAGACTTAAAATCACCTTGCTCAATCTTATCAATCATAGGAGTGTTTGTATCGTGACATACATCATTCACAATGGCTACATCAGGTTTAATCCTTGCCGCAATCATTTCTGCTCCTCTCAACCCTATTTCTTCTTGTACAGAGTTTACAATGTACAACCCAAAAGGTAATTCAATTTTATCTTCTTTTAGTTTACGTGCCACTTCAGCAATGATGAATCCTCCCATTCTGTTGTCTAGCGCTCTTCCAGTGAAGTATTTTTTATTCAAAATCATGAATTCGTCTGGATAAGTAATTACACATCCAACGTGAATTCCCATTTTTTCTACTTCTTCTTTTGAGTTTGCTCCACAATCCAAAAAGATATTCTCTAATTTAGGTGCTTTTTCGCTTCCGCTTTTTCTTGTGTGAATTGCTGGCCAACCAAATAATGCAGGAACTATTCCTTTATCCGTATGAATATTTACTCTTTTTGATGGAGCAATTTGATGATCGGAACCTCCGTTTCTTCTTACATAGATAAAACCATCTTTGTTGATGTAATGAACAAACCATGAGATTTCATCTGCATGAGCTTCAATTACAACTTTGTATTTTGCTTTTGGATTTATAACCGCAACCGCAGTTCCATAAGTATCTACAAAATATTCATCTGTATACGGTTTTAAATAGTCTAGCCATAATTTTTGGCCTGCACTTTCAAATCCTGTTGGTGAAGCATTATTTAAGTATTTCTCTAAAAATTTGATTGATTTGGTTGTCAATATTTTTGCCATAGTTTATCGTTTGATTGAAGTACTCAAATTTACAATACTTCTTGTACAGTTTCTAATTTTATTCCTCTAGATCCTTTTATTAAATATAACGTATTTTCTTTTTTGTTTTCTTTTAAGTAGTCTTTTGCTTCTTGGTTAGTTTCAAATACAAGGTATTCAGAAGTATTATACTTCATGAATTCTTTGCCCACTAATATTCCTTTTAGATTTTCTTTTTGGAGAATTTCTACAATGTTTTTGTGTTCAAATTCTGATTCACCACCCAGTTCTAGCATATCACCAAGAACGAAATATTTATTCTCAGCCTTAGATTTGACTAAATTTTTAATGGCCTCAGCCATACTCGAAGGATTTGCATTGTATGCATCCATAATTATTTTATTGCTTCCTTGGTTCACTAGTTGAGAACGATTATTTTTAGGGAAGTAGTTCTCAATTCCTTTTTTTATTTCGTCTGGAGAAACATCAAAATAATCTCCAATCACTACTGCCGATAGAATATTGCTAAAGTTGTAAGTCCCAATTAGGTTTGAGTTTACTTCAAATTCATTTTTTTTATATTTTACATTGATGGATAGAAAAGGAGAATTAGAGATTATTTCTCCTTTGTATTCACAGTCGGTTGTTCCGTAAGTAATAGCTTTTAGTTTCTCTACATAATTCTTCAATCTCACATCATCCACATTAATGAAGACTTGTTTGTTTCTAGAAGATAAATTTTGAAATAATTCAACTTTCCCTTTTTCTACTCCTTCAATTCCACCGAATCCTTCTAGATGTGCTTTTCCAATGTTAGTAATCAAACCACAATCGGGATTACAGATGTTGGCTAAAAAGTCAATTTCTTTTTGATGATTTGCCCCCATCTCTATGATTGCGATTTCATGTTTTTCATTAATTGAAAGTAATGAAAGTGGAACACCAATGTTATTATTTAAGTTACCGTGAGTTGTAAATGTTTTGTATTTCTGAGAAAGAGTACTTTTTATCAATTCTTTGGTTGTGGTTTTTCCATTGCTTCCAGTTATCCCAATTATTGGGATATTTAATTGATTTCTATGATATTTAGCAAGTGCTTGAAGTGTTTTTAATGCGTCTTCAACAACTATGTAGCTTTCACTTAGCTTGTATTTAGAGTCGCTAATTACAGCAAATTTAGCTCCTTTCTCTATGGCCTCTTTTGCGAATTTATTTCCATTAAAGTTATCTCCTTTTAAAGCAAAAAAGAGTGAGTTTATATTAATTGCTCTCGTATCAGTTGATAGTTTTGGATACTGAAGGAAAAGAGTATATAATTCTTGAATTGTCATCTTAAGTTTAATTTCCTAAATATAAAAAAGCCTTGATAGAATTTTCTATCAAGGCCTATATAATTTTGTTATTTTTATTATTATTTTTTTCTCTTATTTTGAGAAGACCCTAAACCTACTGGGCTTCCTACTCTTGTCATTGCACACCTAAAACCAATTGCATCTGTTGATCTAAACTCATCATAAAACCTTCTGTTTCCTGGTGACATCCAGAAAGCTCTATCTTTCCAAGATCCCCCTTTGTATACTCTAGACTTGTCAGTAATAAGTGTAGATGGTTTCCCTTTCTTGTTTTTACCAGATTGATAAACTAGGTTATCAGAGTTAAATCCAGATCTATTTCTTCTCGCACCATTTTGGTTGTCAAATTCATTGATCCCTTCTTTGATTTCATCTTTTGCGTAATAGATACTAGAATTAAGGTCTCCATCTAAATAATCAATGTAGTTTGCTTCTTGGTAGTTTCTTCTGTCAAGATTTTCTTCTCTAGTAACCTCTCTTACCTTAAGGCTACCTGGAGAATTCACGACATAATCAGACATTCCTTTAACTAATTTTGGAAGAATTTCATATTGAAATTCTTCAAGACCAGGAATGGATTGTACTCTAAAGCCTATATCTGGTAAGTTTGTCTCAAGAATTTCTCTTACAGCTCTTGAAGCCTCAACTTTTCTTCCGTCATTGTATAATTCATTTGCTTCAGAAACTAAAGAATCTAATTCTTTCAATAATACTCTGTCAAGTGAATCTGTTATCGTCCCTCCTCTTCTTCTGTTTCTTTCTGCTGTAAAATCTACTAAGTATTCTTTAATACCTGTTACATCATACATTGCTTCGTCTAACTTTTCATCAATCGCTCCTTCAGAGTTAAGTACTTTTGTTTTAAATACATTTCCTCTAAATGGACTAAAATCATCATAATCTTCTGAAGAAAGTGGACGATAAACATCCATTACCCATTCCGAAACATTTCCAGCCATATTATACAAACCGTAATCATTTGGCCAATATGCAGTAACTGGAGCAGTTCTATCTGCATTGTCATTTAGTTTTCCTGCAACACCCATGTAATCTCCTCTTCCTCTTACAAAGTTTGCTTGCATTTGCCCTTGAAATTTGTCTTCTGGATTTCTTACCCAGTGACCATCCCATGGATAGATTCTTCTACTAGTAATTCTTTCATCTTCAGAATTTCCAATTAATCCGTAAGCAGCATATTCCCACTCAGCTTCTGTTGGGAGTCTGTAGCTAGGCAGTAAAATTCCATCTTCCATTCTTACAATTCTAGTAGCTAAATCTTTTGTTCGAATTTTTTTCTTCCCGTTAGAACCACTTCCATTACTTGGGTCATAATCTATTAATTGCCCTTTTGGATTATCACTGTTTATGAATTTTCCTGCAAAATATGCATCGGTATTAAAAGGCTCGTTTTGTTGGTCATTATTCCACAAAAGAATCCCTTCCCTAATAAGAATGTACTCATTTACTCTATCACTTCTCCATGAGCAGTAATTAGTTGCTTGTAACCAACTAACTCCCACTACAGGGTAGTTTTGATAAGCAGGATGATTTAAATAATACTCAACCATAGGCTCGTTATAACCTAATTTACTTCTCCAAACATTTTGGTCAGGTGTTGCTTTTTCAAGAATCAAAGGAAAATCGGTATATGTTCTTGCAGTCCAATGCATATAATCTCCCCAAAATTGATTAGTTATTTCAGTTTCATCCATATAAAATGAAGATACAGTAACTCTTTTTGGTGTATTGTCCCAATCGAACGTTACATCTTGCTCAGTACTACCCATTGTAAAGGTTCCCCCTTCAATAAGGACTAAACCTGGGCCAGTTTCTTGTTCTACATAATCGGTTTTAAGATATCCTCCATTTTCAGAATCATTATAATTCCAACCTGTAGCAGATGATTGTGGCTTTTTATTGCAAGACATTGACATCATTCCCGCAGCTAAACTAGCTACAAGTACTTTATTTAAATTTCTTCTCGTCTTCATATCGTTTTCTTTTTCTTCTTTACTTTAAAAAATATATAGCTTAATAACTAAAATGAGGGACAACTTATTGTCCTATATCTTCTTTTTGGAGGCTTACAAGTGAAGTTCATTGAAAATGAAACTTCATGAGAACCTGCAGTTGCCAATGTTAATTGGCTAGTTGTTACATCATAGCTATATCCTAATCTTATTAAATCTGTTTGAATTCCTAATAATACAATAAATGCATCTCCATTTCTGTACCAAACTCCTGTCCATATTGGACCTTTGTTTACGTAAACTCCCAAATTAAGTTGCTGGAATGTTCCTTGATTCCTATAAAGGATGTTTGGAGAAATCTTTGTAGTACTCTTCTTGTATCTGCTTTTTCTTAAAGGAATTACTGCTCCCATATGACCTGTAAGTTTCAGAGGAAGCTTACTCTCCGCTAATACCAATGATTCATTTGGTTCGTTTACGTGATGTGCTGCAAACCCAAAATAAAATCGTTTACTAAATCCTAAAATCCCTCCAGAGAAATCTACACCATCTTTTTTACCTGTTCCGTTTTGAACGTCTTGTGAAGTGTAGACAAAACCTCTTCTTGAATCAATTTGATCACTGAAAGATAATTTACTCCAGTCTAAACTTTTTTGAAAATAGGTAGCTTGAAATCCAACTCTAATGGCAAATTTTCTAGTTATTGCAAAATGGTATGAGAAAATAGCACTTGCATTTAAAGTACTTAAAGTTTTAGCCGCAACATCATTTGTAACCAATAATCCAATTCCAGCACCTTTATTATAACCAAGTCTTTGGTCATAAGAAACACTTTGTGTAACAAATGATCCAGAAATAGCAGGCCATTGATTTCTATAATTAAGAGCTACTCTCGGACAATTATTAGACCCAGCAAAGGCAGGGTTTAAATACAAGGGATTAGAATAGAACTGACTAAATTCAGGGTCTTGCGCTAGTGCAGAAGTACTCAAAATTATGCCAATAATAGACGCAAATGTTTTCAACAAAAAATTGTTCATAAGGATGAATTAATTTCAATCAATACGGTAAAAATATAAATAAGTTTCATTAATACGGCATAAAACAATAAGAATTTCCTAATTGCGTTAAGTTAATCAACAATAAATAGTTGAATATGTCGTAATACTGAACTAAATTTAACATTTATTACTTGATGCTTAAAACCAGTTTTCTCGTAATTTACTGTAGTATTACACCTCATTATTAATTAAACCTAGAATTAAATGAATCTTAAATCGTTAATTAAATTATTATTAATCATGATATTGTGCTCAGGTTTCACTGTGTTCTCTCAATCAGGAAAAATTATTGATTTGAAATGGGAAATGTCAAAAATAAATGACAAACCAAGCTTAAGCATTGTTGGATTTGGTGCTAGGTTTAATGAATTGCCAAAATTCGCATCTAAAATTATGCTGAATTCAAATCAAAAATTAACTGTTTCGATTGCGGTTTTGAATAGCGAAATTTTATCAAATAATGAATTACGATTACTTCCTATAGAATTAAAAAATAAAATAGGTTCTAGCCTAAA